>LSQX01390502.1_pt2 | contig 59211 bp, 47 predicted proteins | sample 654561 | NCBI WGS metagenome assembly LSQX01 (sample SAMN04489861, study PRJNA283612) | anaerobic digester metagenome | isolation source: 4 biogas reactors fed with cattle manure at either 37C or 55C with and... | place: Denmark: Kongens Lyngby | collected 2014
GGTGATGAGGCTGGCAATTCCTGAAAAAGCGCAAATTGCCTGTCATCAGGCGTGGGCATGCATGCTGTCGACACGGTAAGCTCTCAGATGGAAATGTGATCCATTTTACAGTATTACCCCTTTCGCGACAGCCTCTCAAAGTACGAGGTCTTACGCGACCTTGATAATAAAACACCCACCTGATGTGGGCGTTTTATTTTAGAACACACTACTCAGCCATTATGGATAGAGGCCTCGCAACTGACGCGCTTCTAAAATACGCGTGCAGGCGGTAATAAAGGCAGCAGTACGTAAAGATACACTGTGCTCGCTGGCTGTGGCAGAGAGCGACTGGTAAGCATCCAACATGATGGTCTCAAGACGCTGATTAATCTCTTCAACGCTCCAATAGAAGCTCGATGAGTTCTGCACCCACTCAAAATAACTCACGGTCACGCCACCGGCATTCGCCAATACATCGGGGACAATAATCACGCCTTTACGGGTCAAGATATCGTCAGCCTCAGGCGTGGTTGGACCATTGGCCCCTTCAACAATAATGCGTGCACGAATGGCATCCGCATTATGCTTGGTAACCTGCCCTTCTAAGGCGGCAGGAATCAAAATATCGGTGTCTATGGCCCAGAACTCATCGGCAGCAATGGCTGTGGTATTGGCTGCACCACCGACACCACCGGTTTTTTTCACATGCTGCAGTAAGGCCTCAACATCCAAGCCACTGGCATCATAAATAGTGCCGGTATGGTCTTGTACCGCCACGACTTTAGCGCCCACTTCAGTGAACAAACGTGCAGCGGTACCGCCCACATTACCAAAACCTTGAATACTGATGCGCGCGCCGGTTAAGTTAATGCCCGCATCTTTAGCCGCCGCTACACCGACAATAAACACACCGCGACCAGTCGCTTCAACCCGTCCTAAACTACCGCCCAAGGCAATAGGTTTACCGGTGACGATACCCGGTTGTGTCGCGCCAGCATGCATGGAATAAGTGTCCATCATCCATGCCATGGTTTGTGCATTGGTATTGACATCAGGCCCTGGAATATCTTTATTCACGCCAATAATAGAGCTGATTTCATTGGTGTAACGACGCGTGATACGCTCCATTTCAGCCTGCGAGTATTTACGTGGATCAACCCGAATGCCGCCTTTAGCACCACCAAAAGGTAGCCCAACCACCGCAGTTTTGATCGACATCCATGCAGACAATGCCATCACTTCAGACAGGGTGACATCCTGGTGATAACGCACACCGCCTTTACCGGGGCCACGATTAAGGCTGTGCTGAACACGGTACCCTTCAAAGTGAGCAATACTGCCATCATCTAAACGTACCGGCACATCAACAATCAGACTGCGCTCTGGATGCTTTAAGGTGTTGGTCCACTTGCTTAATTCGCCCATATACGGAGCAACTCGATCAACCTGCTGGAGGAAAATACCCCAAGGGCCTGGGTTCTCAGCGTTCAAATAGGAAGGTATATGTTCGGTTTCTTGTTGTGACATAATTTAAACCTTAATCATTAAAAGTATGGACCCTATATAAAAGCGGGCCGTGCAAAACAGCCGATTTTAACGGATTACAGCGCTTCTGGCTCCTAACAAAGGCTTATATCACAAAACAACTGTCAAAAAATGCATAGCAAACACGCTGTAAGCCACACCCTAATGGACCCACAGGCCGCTTTAGAGCGTTGTAATAAATATTTTAAAAAGCCGACGCCACTCAATAAAGACTGCGTTGTAGCTACTTTATCCATAATGAACAGGCTAAGATTGCAGACAACAATATGTGTCTTCGATGTCTCCCTCAATTAGCCTTTTATAAAAAATAAGGACCTAGAATGTCCGATCATGACGTATTTCCTTATCTGAATGTGCTACACGAACAAGGCGGTTCAGATATGTATTTTAGTGTCGGTGCTGTACCGCAAATGAAAGTAGAGGGGGCGTCACGCGCCATTGGCAAGCAACCTCTGCCGCCCTCATCGGTACAGCAAATGGCTTACCAATTAATGACGCAAAAGCAAATTTCAGAATTCGAACGCGACCTGGAAATGAACTTGGCGGTTGGCATGCAAGGCTCTGGGCGTTTTCGAGTCAATGTGTTCTATCAACGTGGCGAAGTGTCGATGGTGGTCAGGCATATTAAAAACACCATCCCAGACTTTGCCACCTTAGGCTTACCTCCGATGCTGGAGCGTTTAGCACTGCTCAGTCGCGGCTTAATTTTGGTCACCGGTGCCGCCGGCTCAGGTAAATCAACCACCTTGGCCGCCATGCTGGATTTTCGTAACAGCCGCGTTGGCGGGCATATTTTATGCATTGAAGACCCGATTGAGTTTTTACATAAACATAAGCAATCAGTGGTTAACCAACGCGAAGTGGGCTTAGACACCCGTAGCTTTGCCGCAGCACTGCATAACGCCTTACGCGAAGCGCCGGATGTGATTATGATCGGTGAAATTCGTGATGCAGACACCATGCAACATGCGCTGCACTATGCAGAAACCGGCCATCTCTGCGTAGCCACCCTGCACGCCACCAGCACCACCCATGCTCTTGAGCGTATTGCCCGTTTTTTTCCAGAAGACGCACGCCGACAAGTGTTAGCAGATATCTCGCAAAACTTAGTGGCGATTATCGGCCAGCGCTTAATCCCGGGCATTGAGCAAAAGCGTGTAGCGGCCATCGAACTGATGCTCGGCACACCTTATATTAAGGACTTAATCCAGCGCGATCAGCTGGATGAACTGAAAAGTGCAATTGCCCGCTCACAAGAACAAGGCTTACAAACCTTTGACCAAGAGTTGTTTAGATTATTCAGCGCTAAAAGCATTAGCCTTGAGGAGGCCTTAAAGTTTGCCGACTCAAAAACTGATCTAACTTTGAAAATAAAGCTAGAGCGTGGCTTTAGTGACGAGACCTCTGATACGTTAGAGATGACATAGGTCGCTTTATGACTAAAAGCAATCAATGTGATCGCCTTTTCTGCACAACTTAAGACGGAGCATGTCATGCACGATTCAAAGTCATTATTTAAACCCTTTCAACTCGGCTCTTTAAGCATTCCTACTCGAATTGTAATGGCGCCTATGACCCGCTCATTCTCACCCGGCGGCGTACCCAATGCACAGGTGGTTGAATATTACCGCAAGCGCGCCGCCGCCGGTGTGGGGCTTATTATCACTGAAGGCACCACCGTCAATCACTGCGCGGCCAATGGTTATCCTCATGTGCCACGTTTTTATGGTGAAGATGCATTAAGCGCTTGGACGGATGTTGTGCGCGCAGTGCATCAGGCCGGCGGAACAATCATGCCGCAACTCTGGCATGTAGGTAATGTACGCCGCTTAGGCACCGAACCGGATGCCAGCGTGCCGGGCTACGGCCCGATGCAAAAAGATAAAGACGGCGAAGAAATTGTCCATGGCATGAGCCAAGCGGATATTGATGCCGTGATTGCAGCTTTTGCCCAAGGCGCTAAAGATGCGCAAGCGATAGGTATGGATGGCGTAGAAATTCACGGCGCGCACGGCTACTTAATTGACCAGTTTTTCTGGGAAGGCAGCAACCAACGCACGGACAACTACGGTGGCAGCATGGCCAAGCGTGGGCGTTTTGCGGTAGAAATTATTCAAGCGGTACGTGCCGCGGTCGGCCCTGACTTTCCGATTGTGTTGCGTTTTTCACAATGGAAACAGCAAGACTACAACGCGCGTCTAGCACACACGCCAGATGAGCTAAACACCTTTTTACAACCCTTAGTTGATGCCGGGGTGGATATTTTCCATTGTTCTACGCGCCGCTTCTGGGAGCCTGAATTTGCTGGCTCAGAGCTCAACCTGGCCGGCTGGACGCGCCAACTCACCGGCAAACCAACGATTACTGTTGGCAGTATTGGTTTAGATGGCAGTGAGTTCACCAGCTTTTTAAGCAATACCGATGAGATTGCTCAGCCAGCCAGCTTAGAGGGCTTATTAACCCGCTTCGAGGCAGAGGAGTTTGATTTAGTCGCGGTCGGCCGAGCGCTGCTGGTCGACCCAGAATGGGCAGCAAAAGTACGCGATGGTCGTCAAGATGAAATTTTACCTTTCAGCCGTAATGCCCTAGGCAGTCTGTCTTAAATCACTGAGTGTGCTGCGCGGTCCTAGCGCGCCCAGCACACCCTCTTTAGCACAAGCTATGCGCTGTAGCTTACTCGTCGTCAGAGCCTTCGCGATCACGGTAGCCGAGCAAATACAAAATGCCGTCTAAGCCTAAGGTGGAAATGGCTTGGCGAGCTGATTGTTTGACCATAGGTTTAGCCCGAAACGCCACACCTAAACCGGCCAAACCCAACATGGGTAAATCATTAGCGCCATCGCCCACGGCAATGGTTTGCTCTAAACGCAAGCCTTCCAATGAGGTCAGTTCACGCAGCAAATCCGCTTTACGTTGCGCATCAACAATAGGCTCAATGGCGCGCCCGGTCAGTTTTCCATCGACAATTTCCAGCTCATTGGCATACACATAATCAATACCTAAACGTGCTTGCAGCTGCTTGGCAAAGTAAGTGAAGCCACCGGATAAAATGGCCGTTTTATAGCCTAAACGTTTCAGTTCAGTAAACAGCACTTCCGCGCCTTCGGTCAGGCGTAATGACGCACCGATCTCAGCCAAGACATCTTCTGACAAGCCTTCGAGTAAAGCTAAACGCTCTTTAAAGCTGGCTTTAAAGTCCAACTCACCCTGCATCGCTCGCTCAGTAATGGCTGCCACCTGCTCACCAACACCGGCCGCTTTAGCTAACTCATCAATCACTTCCGCTTCAATCAGAGTGGAGTCCATATCAAATACAGCGAGGCGGCGATTGCGGCGAAACACTGTATCGCGCTGGAAGGCAATATCGACATTCAGATCTTGCGCAACACTTAAAAAATCAGCACGTAAAGCCGCGGCATCCGCCGGCTCACCACGCACGGAAAACTCAATACAGCCCTTGCCTTGGCTTTCTGGCGTATCCAGCGGCATACGTCCAGAGAGACGATCAATATGATCAATATTTAAACCATACTGCGCCGTAATCGCACTGACCCGCTGCAACTGCTCGGCGGTGACTTTACGTGTCAGCAAGGTGACGATGTAACGTGGCTTACCTTGACCGGCAACCCACTGCTGGTAGTCCTGTTCCGAAACGGGGGTAAAACGTACTTGTTGATCCAGCTTATAGCTAGTAAACAGTACATCTTTCAGTACCGCCGACGCCTGCTCAGTGCTTGGAATCTCAACTAAAATACCAAAGGACAAAGTGTTATGAATCACCGCTTGACCAATATCTAAAATATTCACACCACTGTGCGCCAGCACGCCCATAATGGCGGCGGTTAACCCCGGACGGTCTTCACCTGTGATGTTAATCAGGACAATTTCGCGCACGGTGCTTTCTCCGCAGATAAAAAAGAGCCATTCTAGCCATTTAATCGTGCCACGGGCAGTCCTTTTGCTTGTTCTATGCTTTACGAGCGCTATACTTTACCGTTGTTGTGGCTGCTAACACTAGATTCGCGTGCCTATCAGTATGTCTAACATTTTTATTTACTTGGAAAACCTTGTCTATGCCACTCGACTTTGCACACTCACGACGCACCAGTATTGCTTCGCGTATAACAAGTTATGTTTTCCTAACCATTAGTATCTGCCTGCTCGCCTTTGCTTGGATGGTGCATACGCAACTGCAATGGTCGCTACAGCAACAGGCCCAAGCCTTAGGGCACAGCTTGCTGCAACAAACCCGCAGCCCCGTAGAGGATGCGTTATCCGTCGATGATACCCTTAGCATCGCGGTATTATTGCGTGAGCTGGTCAGCAACCCTTATGTATCCTATGCCGCGCTGTATAATGTGGACAAGCGCATTCTTGCCGAGGCGGGGCTGCGGCCATCAACAAAACCCACGGCCGCAGGTGTCTACTCGCAGCAACTGTCCTTGCAAAATATAACCAGCGGCTCACTGCAGCTCCAGATTGATATGGATAAATTGCAGCAACCGCTCACCACCAGCCTGCAGAGCATGGGTATCTTGGCCTTAGTGATACTGCTGCTGGCGCTTTTATTAGCCCTGCATGTGGCCCGCTCCATTGCCTTACCACTGCAGAACTTAAGTAATTGGCTGATCAATCCAGCACCGCCTGCACCGCATATTCAGCGCTCAGATGAAATTGGCTTATTAGCCCGCCAACTCAATAAATACTTTATTGACGACACACAAGCAGACGCAATTCCCACCCTACACCACAGTGAAATCGTCGCGTCGGCAGCGGTGCCAAGCAGTACTGTCGCCACACCCAGCGCAGAGCCCATACAGGCGTACGACCCGTTACTTGATACGCTGCCAGTCCATGTGCTAGATGCAGACACGTCTGCAGCCTATACGCAGCCAGCGCTGAATCCACGCACGGTAATTTTAGCTGTCGGCTTCGGTAATATGGAGCCATTGCGCCAATTGCCCAGCGAGCGCTTAACGGACCTTCTGAAAAAATACCGCCATGCGGTTAAACAAGCAGCAGCCTTATACAATGGTGGTTTGCATACCTTAGTTGATGGCCGCAGCTTAATTACTTTTGACTCTGATCACGCTGAATACCATCGCAACGCCCTCTGCTGTGGCGAATTGCTGCGCGCCTTTGGCCATAGCTTACAGCTTGAGGTAGCGGATAGCGGTATCGCCTTACATATACAACTGGGACTTAGCGAAGGCCCTAGTGTTAAGGATTTATCACTGGGTGAGTTACTGTTAAGCGAGACGGCACAAAACGCTCTAAACCTGAGCCAAAACAGCCGCAACTTACTGCTAATGAACAATCGCTTAGCGCAACACAGCAGCATTGCTAGCTGTTCGCGCATCCGCCCAGTGACACAACCGGCAGAGGCCAGCTGCCTAGAGTCACTGCTGCAACCCTATCCTGGGCTACTGCAAAAACAACTGCAGAGTTTGCTCCTCGCCTAGCTCAGAGCCCTACCATTTAGCGGCCCCTTGCTCATCCGCATCAGGGCCTAGAGATCAAGTGCCTCACTGTGCAGCCTGAGGCGCTCAACGAATCAATCAAAAACGATAGACACCAGGCTCTCGCACCGGATCAACCACAGGGATTTTCAGTGGCACTATGGCCCCTTGAGTAGCGCTATCGCTGCTGTTTGCAGGGCTGGAACGGCTCGGTTTTTTCTTCACCGTCTCAGTTGGCACTTCTTCTCGTATCGCGCGCACTAACTGCTGCGACAGCAACGCCAGCAAGTCACTCTGCGCACGCACTTGATCACTCAGTTCGCCATTATGGGCTTCTTCGAAACGCACCACGCGACTGTTACGCAAGCTGCCCTGCGCATCCAGCAAACGCCACTGCGCCTCTAATACAGCAGACTGATTGACACCCGAATCCAAACGACTGATGCTCAGGACTATTTGCGCCTGCGCCTCTATCCCAACACGGTCCGGGTACAAAGAAATGCGACTACTGCCTAGCTGGGCAGAAATCTGGCGCAATAAAAACTGCCCCATATCATCCTGTAAACTGCCAGCCCAGCGCGCTTGCTGACTGAGACTTAAACTGCCATCTGCTTCACGTTGCACGACGTTTTCGCGCTGCAAATAGTCAGCAATTTTTAACGGCCCGAGCAACACAGTGACATTATTGTCACGACTGGCTAGATCAGCCACAGGCTGTTGTAATTGATAAAATTGAGTCGGCGGAGCAACACTGCAACCTACGGTTCCTAGTGCTAAAACGCCAAGCATGGCTATACCCAATGGCAAGCGCATTATTTGTTTCATCTGTTCACCGTTTCTTGCCAAAGATAATCGATTGCGGCTGCTGCTCTAAACTTTCGGCGGTACGTTGTAAGGCCTTACTGGCCTGGCCTAAGTCTTGTAAAGACTGCAACAACTCATATTGTAATTCTGATTGCGGCCCCAAACTGCGGCGCCCATCACTGACCATGTCATCCATTTGCTGCAGCGCAGCACGAGCACTTTGCGCCGCTTGGCGCACATCAACCAGCGCATTTTTTAGCTCTGTGCTACCACTTTCGACATTATCTAGCATGCCAGGCAGACGCTGTTGCAATTGCTGACTGATTTTTTCAAAGTTACTTAGGGTGACACTTAAACTCTGCATCCCCGACTCTGTTTCTGGTGCAGAAGCTAAACGTTCAAAGGCTAATAAAGTTTTATTGGCGGCCTCTAAGGTGTCCTTCATAGGTATTTCTTTTAAACCATCCACTAAATCTCTTAACACATCAGCCACTTGATCAATCCGTGAAGGCACACTGGGGATAGCGGGCAAATCAATAATATGCGGCTCACGAATATAACCTTGCTGGCCAGCAAAGAAATCCAAAGCCACAATCGCCTTGCCGGTGAGTAAGCTCGGCGTTTGCAATTGCGCGCGTAAGCCTCGTTGCATTAAGCGATCAATCGAGCGGTCAAAACTCTCTTGACTACTTTGGCTCGGCACATTTTCCGCATTAATACGAATGGTGACTGGCATAACTACATCATTTAAGTTGCGATCATAGGATAAATTAATTTGCCGCACATTACCCACTTTAACCCCACGGTAGGTCACATCGGCGCCAATATCTAAGCCGTCCAAAGCCCCAGTAAAATACACCACATACTCCACTGGGCGACTGAGCAAACTATCTCGACTCAAGAGCAGTAACCCAGCCGCCAGCAGTACCACGCCACTGAGTAAAAATGCACCAATAAAAAAGGGTTTGCGCGATTCAGTCATTGTGTTACCTCACTGCTTGCAGCTTCACCGCGCCGTAAAAAGCGCTGTACTGTCTCAGGGCCATGCGCTAATAAATCCTCTAAAGAGCCTAGAGCAATTTGCGTACGGGTTGCATTATCAAGAAATAAACAGGTGTCAGCGATGGCATAAATACTCGGCAACTCGTGAGTTACCAGCACAATACTTGAACCTAAGCTATCGCGCAGCTGTAAAATCAATTCATCCAAAGCCATCGAGCTCAGTGGATCCAGTCCCGCCGAGGGCTCATCAAAGAACAGCACTTGCGGATCCAAAGCTAAGGCCCGCGCCAAAGCGGCACGTTTACGCATGCCACCAGACAATTCAGCAGGATAAAGCATATCGCAACCGGTCAAGCCGACCAGCGCCAGCTTAATCGCCGCCAACTCATGTAAATCGGCCTGGGTTAATTCCGGCCGCCACGTACTTAGCGGCAGACAAATATTTTCTCTCAGGGTCATGCCGCCCCAGAGTGCGCCATTTTGATAGAGCACACCAAAATGCTGCTGTAAATTGGCCCGACTGTCAGCATCGCGCGCCCAAAAATCTTCACCTTGAAATAATACGCGACCGGCCAAGGGCGCTTGCAAACCAATCAAGTGGCGCAGCAAGGTACTTTTCCCACAACCACTGCCGCCCATAATGACAAAGATTTCACCTTGTTTAATACTGAAATTCAGGTCGCGTTGAATCACCAAAGAGCCATAACCGGCACTGAGATTGTCGGCCTCTAATATCGCATCACTCATGCTTAGATCCCCAACTGCGTGCAAATAAGGGTAATCACCGCATCACTGACCACTAAGGCGACGATAATACTGACCACGGCGTTAGTGGTCGCCTGCCCCACAGCTTGCGCATTACGGCCGCAGGATAAGCCGTAATAACAACCAATTAAACCAATCAATACAGCAAAGACCAGGCTTTTAAATAGACCGATTAAAAAGTCGGTCAAGGTCAGCATTTCTAAACTTTGATTAATATATTGCTGCGCAGAGATATCAAATAAGCCTGAACCGATCACAAAACCACCGAAGATCCCTAAGATATCGGCAAAAACGGTCAGGATCGGCATACTGACCAATAAGGCCAATAAACGCGGCAGCACTAAAAACTCCAAAGGTGGGAAACCAAAGGTTTTTAACGCATCGATTTCTTCGTTGGCCTGCATACTGCCCAACTCCGCAGCATAGGCCGCACCGGTGCGGCCGGCCATAATCACCGCAGTCATCAAGGCCCCCATTTCCCGGGTCATACCAATGGCCACCATATTGGCGATATAGAGTTGCGCGCCAAAGGCTTCCAGCTGCACCGCGCCCACAAAGGCTAAGATCAAGCCAATCAAAATGGCAATCAAGGCCACAATTGGCAAAGCACCCGGGCCGCATTGCTGAAAGGCCATCCAGAAATCGGACAGACGCATCCGCGCTTGACCTGCCAATAAGCGTCCCAACGCCTGCACCACTTCGCCAATAAAGATACTGGTGTTGCTGATGGCACCAGCAACCGCCTGTGCGCTCAAGCCAACGCGCGCCACCCAGCCATACTCAGGCGGCGCGGCTGCTTGCGCTTGCGTGGAGGGGCTGGCCGCCATTTCTAGTAAGCGCTCAACACCCTCGGGCAAGCCTTGTAAATTAAGGCTGATTTGCTGCTCGCTGGCTAAACGCTGCATGCGCCGCAATAAGGCTAACAGGCTGCTATCCCAAGCGTCTACGGCCACCTGCACCGATAGCTGCTCAGGCAGACGCCCGCCTTGTCGCCACACGTCGCTTAGCTCAGGCTTGCGCTGTTCTAAGGTCCAACTGCCCGCCACCTGTAGCACGAGCGCCTCGCGGCTGCGGTCCCAATCTAACGAGGGTGCCTTGCTCATCTGGTTATCCTTTAATAGCCTTAGAACACTGGTGTATAGCGCTGTACCCTATACTGACTGACACACTTTAAGGCTCAACCCGTAGTTCGTCTACCCGCTGGAAGCCACGCGGCAATTTATTGCCACGACGCCCACGCTCACCTTGATAGTATTCAAGATCACTGAACTTCAGCGACAAGGTGCGCTTACCTGCGACTAAGACCAAGGTGGCCTGCGTTGGCAAGACAACAAATCCAACCAGCCACTCTTCACGTTTGGCCGCTCGATCAGTGGGGATACCAATTAATTTATTGCCCTTACCTTTACTCAGTTGTGGCAAGTCAGACACTTTAAACACCAAGAGACGCCCTTCATTGGTCACTGCCGCCAACCAATCTTCATCAAAATTATTCAGGACTTGCGGTGCTAATACTTTCGCGCCTTTAGGCAAGCTAATCAAGGCTTTACCGGCTTTGTTTTTCGCCTGCATATCTGCGCCTTTGACCACAAAGCCATAACCGGCATCCGAGGCGATCACCAGTAACTGCTCGTCATTTGGCATTAATAGACATTCAAAGGTAGCGCCCGCCGGTGGGGTTAAGCGCCCTGAGAGTGGCTCACCCTGCCCGCGTGCAGCCGGCAAAGTGTGGGCCGGCAAAGAATAACTGCGCCCCGTGCTGTCTAAGAACACCACAAACTGATTGGAGCGTCCTAGCACAGCGTGTTTAAAACCATCACCGGCCTTATAGGATAGGCCGGTTGGATCAATATCATGGCCCTTGCCGCTGCGCACCCAACCTTGCTCCGACATCACTACAGTGACAGGTTCTGTCGGCAATAAATCCGTTTCCGATAAGGCTCGCGCTTCACCGCGCTCAACCAAAGGTGAACGACGCTCATCACCGTAGGTTTTGGCATCATCAATCAGTTCTTGACGCACCAGCTTTTTCAGCCGGGCTTCACTGCCTAATAATTTTTGCAGCGCGGCTTGCTCTTTAGCCAGCTCATCCTGCTCACCGCGAATTTTCATTTCTTCAAGGCGCGCCAATTGGCGTAAGCGCGTATCGAGAATGTAATCCGCTTGTATTTCAGTGATGCCAAAACGCTGCATCAACACCGGTTTGGGCTGATCTTCACTGCGGATGATTTCAATCACTTCATCCATATTTAGAAAGACAATCAATAAGCCTTCTAATAAGTGCAGACGCTTCTCGACCCGATCCAAGCGGAATTGCAGGCGTTTGCGCACAGTGTTCACTCGGAACACCAACCACTCCACCAACATTGTGCGCAGGTCTTTCACTTGCGGACGGCCATCCAGGCCAATCACGTTGGTATTGACCCGGTAACTGGATTCTAAGTCTGTGGTAGCAAATAAATGTTGCATCAGCTCAGTACTGGAAACCCGATTGGAGCGCGGAATAATCACAATACGGCACGGATTTTCGTGATCGGACTCATCACGTAAATCAGCCACCATGGGCAGCTTTTTCGCTTGCATTTGCGCAGCAATTTGCTCAATGACCTTAGCGCCTGAGACCTGATGCGGTAGCGCCGTGACTATCACATCGCCATCATCGACATGGTAGACCGCGCGCATGCGCACTGAGCCGCGACCCGTTTGGTAGATTTTCTTAATGTCCTCGCGCGGGGTGATAATTTCCGCATCGGTTGGATAGTCTGGCCCTTGAATACGCTCACAGAGCTCATCCAGCGTGGCCTTTGGCTGATCCAATAATAAAACGCAGGCCGCGGCTACTTCACGCAGGTTATGCGGTGGCACATCAGTTGCCATACCTACGGCAATCCCAGTAGTGCCGTTTAATAATAAATTAGGTAAGCGCGCAGGCAACACCGCCGGCTCATTCATGGTGCCGTCAAAATTGGGTATCCAATCCACTGTGCCTTGACCTAACTCGGTAAGCAGCACTTCTGAGTAACGAGCTAAACGGGCTTCGGTATAACGCATCGCGGCAAAGGACTTAGGATCATCTGGCGCACCCCAGTTACCTTGCCCGTCGACCAGTGGATAGCGGTAACTGAACGGCTGCGCCATCAACACCATGGCTTCGTAACAGGCGCTATCACCGTGCGGGTGGAACTTACCCAACACATCACCCACGGTACGCGCGGATTTCTTATGCTTGGAGTCAGCGTCTAAACCCAGCTCGCTCATGGCATAAATAATACGGCGCTGTACAGGCTTGAGACCATCGCCAATATGCGGCAAAGCGCGATCCATAATCACGTACATGGAATAGTTTAAATACGCTTGCTCGGTAAACTCCGCCATGGAGCGGCGCTCAACACCATCAAGACTTAAATCAACGGATTGCGTCATGCCCAGCCTCTATTTAATAGGATTGCGATAAAAACAGGATTGGTATGCTGAATAAGGCTCATCAGACTTGCACCTCGGCCAAATCACCTTTGCTTTCCAACCACGCTTTACGATCACTGGCACGTTTTTTCGCCAACAGCATGTCCATCAACTCCTGGGTGCCGCTGTAATCATCCAAAGTTAACTGCACTAGACGGCGGGTATTAGGGTCCATGGTGGTTTCACGCAACTGCGGCGGATTCATCTCACCCAGACCTTTAAAGCGTGTGACCTGCGGCTTGCCGCGCTTTTTCTCAGCTTGCAAACGTTCCAGAATGCCATTGAGTTCATCCTCATCCAGCGCGTAATGCACTTCTTTACCGATATCCACCCGATACAATGGCGGCATCGCCACATAGATATGCCCAGCCTCAACTAGGGGTCTAAAGTGGCGCATAAATAAGGCGCACAAGAGCGTGGCAATATGCAGACCATCGGAGTCGGCATCGGCCAAAATACAAATTTTGCCATAACGCAGTTGGCTGATATCCGCAGAACCTGGATCGACGCCGATGGCCACAGCAATGTCATGCACTTCTTGCGAGCCCAATACCACACTGCCATCCACTTCCCAAGTATTTAGAATCTTACCGCGCAAGGGCATAATGGCTTGGAATTCTTTATCGCGCGCCTGCTTAGCACTGCCGCCAGCAGAATCCCCTTCCACTAAAAATAACTCGCCGCGCATCGGATCTTGACCGGCACAATCAGCCAGTTTGCCCGGTAATGCAGGGCCCTGGGTAATACGTTTGCGCTCAACTTTACGCCCCGCTTTTAAGCGGCGACCGGCATGGCTAATGGCCAATTCAGCCAACTGCAAACCCAGCTCAGAATTGGCATTAAGCCATAAGCTAAAGGCATCTTTAACCACCCCAGCAATAAAACCTGCAGCGGTACGCGAAGATAAACGTTCTTTGGTTTGCCCAGAAAATTGCGGTTCTTGCATTTTCATCGAGAGGACAAAGCTGATGCGCTCCCAAATATCTTCAGGCGCCAGCTTAACCCCACGCGGCAGCAAATTACGGAACTCACAGAACTCACGCAAAGCATCCAACAAGCCTTGGCGAAAACCATTCACGTGAGTACCGCCTTGCGCAGTAGGAATCAAGTTCACGTAACTTTCTTGCACCAACTCACCGCCTTCCGGCAGCCATAACACAGCCCAATCCACTCGCTCAGTTTTAGCAACAAATTGCCCACAAAATGGCGCGTCAGGCAGGCTAATAAACTCAGCCACTGCATCCGTCAAATAGGAGCGCAGGCCATCTTCATAAAACCAAGTGATCTGTTCATTACTGTTTTTATCCTCAAATTTAACTGTCAGCCCAGGGCACAATACTGCTTTAGCTTTTAAAATATGCTTCAAGCGGCTGACGGAAAACTTGCTGGTATCAAAATATTTAGGATCAGGCCAAAAACGGATACTGGTACCGGTATTGCGCTTACCCACAGTGCCAATAATATCCAACTCGCTGGCTTTAAAACCATCGCGGAAACTCATTTGGTACTCTTGGCCATCACGCCGTACCCGCACTTCAACCAAGGTTGATAGCGCATTGACTACAGAAATACCGACCCCGTGTAAACCACCGGAAAACTCATAGTTTTTACTGGAAAACTTACCGCCCGCATGCAGACGAGTAAAGATCAGCTCAACCCCTGAAATACCTTCTTCAGGGTGAATATCCACCGGCATCCCTCGCCCGTCATCAATGACTTCAAGTGATTGATCGGTATGTAAAATCACCTGCACATTGCGCGCGTGTCCCGCCAAGGCTTCATCGACACTGTTATCAATAACTTCTTGCGCAAGGTGGTTGGGGCGGGTTGTATCGGTATACATACCGGGGCGCTTACGCACCGGATCTAATCCAGATAAAACCTCAATAGCATCAGCGGTATAGGTCGAGTTGGTCATGGATAATGTGGTTACTCAGAAAGCAGAAAGATCAAGTGATTGCAGGGCTGAAGACGGCAAGCCTACAAAAGCAAACAATGCTGGAAGATGCTCAGCGAAGCGTAGAAAATTATGGCTGCCACCCTGTTCAATGTGCACAGAGCAACCCGCATAGTACTGTTCAGCCAAACAGTAGTTTAACCTTTCATCACCAGTTTGCAACCACACAAGAAAACGTTGTGCATCATCCGGCGGTGCAACCTCCAGTGCGGCTAGTGCCTGCACATGCGACTCAGTTAGTCGCCAATGCGCACCGGTATAGAGGTTTTCTTGCTCGGCTAAAAACGCATCAAACATATGGTGTGGGCGTACTGCAGGGTTCATCAGTAAGGTTTTTAAATGGTGCTGCTGTGCCAAGTAGGTTGCGTAATAGCCTCCCAGCGAACTACCGATCAAGACGGGTTGCTCACATTGCGCAATCACCGCCTGTAACTGGGCAATCGCCTGCTGAGGATGATGATGCAACTCAGGAATCTGCAACTGCTCGGCGGGCAAACCCAATTGCAGCCACGCCTTGCGTAATTGCTGTGCTTTAAAGGACGCTGGCGCGCTATTAAAACCATGAATATAAACAACACTGGGACTCTTACACATACACAACCACGGTATCAATACAGTGGCTTAGAATACCATTATCTCTAAACCACTGCGCAGCACATCCACTCTGGATAGCATTAACGATACAAAGTGCGCCAGCGGTCGTTGGCACCACCACAACGCTCAGTAACCTTGATCGCTGTGATCAACGGCAAACGCCCTAGCGTCTAAGCGTGAGACTGTCGTCTGCACCTGCCCGTCATCGTATAAACGCAAGCAACGGTAACCCGGCGCGCTATCATCCACGGCAAAATCGGCGCTGTACGGAGTGAACTGCATACAGGTTGACGGCGTGGCGAGCCAGCGTACGCCATGCAGCTGCTGATCAAACTCTTGATGCACATGACCACAGATCACGGCCTTCACCTGTGGATAACGGCTGATTATCGATAACAGTTGATCGGCATTGCGCAAGCCAATTTTATCCATCCACAGACTCTTTATCGGCAGCGGATGATGGTGTACAGCAATCAACACATGGCGCTCACCCGCACGGCTTAAAGCCTGCTGTAAAATAGCCAACTGATCTTGCGCCAACTGACCGTAGACGTGCTCCGGCACCGAGCTATCTAGTACAACGATACGCCAAGCGCCAAGATCATAGACAGGCTCCAGTCGATCAGTGTGCGCACAAACCTGCTGCAAAGCCAAACGCTCGTCATGATTACCGGCCAACCAACGCATTGGCGCGCCGAGACGGCCAACCTTTTGCGCAAAACGTTGATAGGAGGCGATCGAGCCGTCCTGGGAGATATCCCCCGTGCACATCAGCAAATCAATCTGCGCCTGCTCGGTCGCTATCAGCTCAATCACCTGCTCTAGGCTGTGATCTGTCTGCATCCCCATTAAACGGTCATGCAAACCGGCAAACAAATGGCTGTCAGTCAGTTGTACCACTGTGACATAAGGTGTGGTCTTCAAAGCGTCCATCAAGCAGGTTACTCTTATCGTGGTAAATATAAATACAAGTGATTATGCGCACCGCTGTTCCCGAGAGCAAATCAAAGCCCAACGCGCAGCACTGGAGTAGAGCTCAAAGTCCTCTCCGGCACAGCCAAGCCCTCAGTCTAGAGCACGCTAACAAAACCTGAGCAGTACCTGCATTTTCACGCATAGACTGCTATTATTTGCATTTTTCGCAGGCAGCGCACCTTATGCTGGAACGATACTTTCAGTTACAAGCCAATAACACCACAGTGCGCACCGAAGTGTTGGCAGGTATTACCACTTTCCTAACCATGGCGTATATCCTCTTTGTAAACCCCAATATGCTCGCTGAGATCGGTATGGATCATGGCGCGGTGTTTGTTGCAACCTGCTTAGCGGGCGCGATTGGCTCAGCGATTATGGGCATGCTGGCCAACTACCCGATCGCTCTTGCGCCGGGCATGGGCCTCAATGCCTTTTTCACCTATACCGTGGTTGGCACCATGGGCTACTCGTGGCAAGTGGCGTTAGGCGCTGTATTTATCTCTGGCTTTCTATTTTTTGCCATGTCGATTTTTAAAATCCGCGAGTGGATTATCAACAGCATTCCGATCGCGCTGCGTTCTGCGATCAGTGCTGGGATAGGCTTGTTTCTCGCATTAATTGCCCTAAAAAATGCGGGAATAGTGGTTGGCAATGCCGATACTCTGGTGACTTTAGGCGATTTAGCACAGCCGGGTCCCATCTTCGCAGCGCTAGGCTTTGCCGTGATCGTGGCGCTGGCCTACCGACAAATCACCGGCGCGGTGATGGTTGGTATTCTTCTGGTTACCAGCGTATCAATTGGCCTCGGTTTTTCCAGCATGGATGGTTTTGTCAGCATGCCGCCCAGTATGATGCCCACCCTAATGCAACTGGATATCGCCGGCGCGCTGGATGTCGGCTTGGTCAGCGTTATTTTTGCCTTTTTGTTTGTCGATTTATTCGACACCTCAGGCACCCTGATTGGGGTTGCCCAGCGCGCTAATTTAATTGATAAAGACGGCAATATGCCACGTTTAAATCGCGCCTTACTGGCAGACAGTACCGCCACCATGGCCGGCGCCTGCATGGGCACGTCAACCACTACCAGTTTTGTTGAATCTGCGGCAGGTATTGCCGTCGGTGGCCGCACCGGTCTAACCGCTTGTGTGGTCGCGGCCCTGTTTTTACTCAGTTTATTCTTTGCCCCCTTGGCTTCAGCCATTCCTGCTTACGCCACTGCACCTGCCTTATTTTTTGTGGCGGTGTTGATGACCAGCGGTCTGGCCCACATCGACTGGGATGACCTCACCGTTGCCGCACCAGTGGTGGTCGCCGCCTTAGCCATGCCATTAACCTTTTCCATTGCCAACGGCATCGCCTTTGGCTTTATCAGCTGGACTGCAATTAAGCTACTCAGCGGACGCTGGAAAGATCTGAATAGCGCCATGTGGATTTTATCCATTCTCTTTATTATCAAACTGGGTTTCTTTGCCTAATGCCACACACTGACCACTCGAGCGCTGCTTACTTAGAGCAACTGAACAACAAACACCTGCGTTTACACAGCTTACTCAGCGAATTTAATGCGCCAGCCCCCCTCGTTTTTGCCTCGGCTGAGCAACACTACCGCTTACGTGCAGAATTTCGTTTATGGCGCGAAGGTGGTCAGCGTTACTATGCAATGTTTGCCCCAGGTGATAACCGCACACCTATTTTCGTTGAAGATTTCCCCATTGCCAGTCAGCTGATTAATCAACTGATGCCGCGTTTAAAAGAGGCCTGGAGTCACAATCTTGCGCTGTCTGAGCGACTGTTTCAGGTGGAGTTTTTAACCACACTATCCGGCGAGGCGTTAATTACTCTGTGCTACCACCGGCCCTTAGATGATGCATGGCAAGCTGCGGCTGAGCAGTTGGCGAGCGAGTTGAATGTCAGCATTATTGGCCGCTCGCGGGGTAAACGTGCAGTGATTGGTCGCGATTATGTGGTCGAAAAACTGAAGATTGCCGGACGTGTGTTTAGCTATCGCCAGCCGGAAGGTGCCTTTACTCAGCCCAATGGGGCGGTGAATACTCATATGCTCAATTGGGCCTACGAGGTGCTCGGTAAGCAAGAGGATGATTTGCTCGAGCTGTATTGCGGCAACGGTAACTTTACCCTGCCGCTGTCGACCCGTGTACGTAAAGTACTGGCCACGGAGATCAGTAAAAGTTCGGTGAACGCCGCCTTGGCCAATTTAGCTGACAACGCCATTGATAATATTGAGTTGGTACGTCTATCCGCCGAAGAACTGACCCAAGCGTTAAATGGCGTGCGTGAGTTTCGCCGCCTGGCCAAGATTGATTTGGACAGTTATCAGTTTGGTACGGTGTTTGTTGATCCACCACGTGCTGGCATGGACAGCGATACTTGCGAGCTGGTGCGCCGTTTTCCGCGAATTCTGTATATCTCCTGCAACCCAGAGACTTTAGCCGAGAATATTCGCCAACTGAGCGACACCCATCGCATCACTCAAACCGCGCTGTTTGATCAGTTCCCATGGACCGATCATATGGAAGCAGGGGTGTTGTTGGAGCGTAAATAGTGAGACCTGCCACGGCCTCGCTTCACGGCAAGTGAGCGAGGTGCCGGCTTATATTTAGCTTAAGCTGGTCGACCAATCAAAACAGATCACGCTCATCACTAGAAAACGATGAGCCTTGCTCAGGCAAGCATGGCGGGCTCGGATAGGCCTGATTGCTTCAGCTGTAAATTGAGCAGTGAAACCTTGTTTTGCCATGCCACTCGACTAACCTGCATTCTGCATGAAAGCCTATCGAGTGTTTTAAAGGCGAAAGTTTGTGCAAATCAAGTTTTTTCTAACTGCCCAGCCTTAAATTTTATCGCCAACAGCACCAGAGGCAGATAAGCCATGATCACGCCCAGCAAACCATCTAAATAGCCCAAGCCTACCAACACAGCCATTGGCAGCAGCCAGACTAGGTTAATTAACATCACGGCCAATGTCACCACACTGTGCGCCGCATAGTGACGCGCGGCATATTGATAAGCATGACTGCAGTGCGCCTCATAAACCTTATCGCCACGCACTAAACGGCGCAGCAGAGTAAATGTTGCATCAACCACAAACACACCCAATAAAATAATCCAAGCCCACAACAGCTCTGTTTTAAACCAAGCCGCCTGCAAAGACAGCACTGCCAAAACCAGCCCTAAAAAGCAGCTACCGACATCACCCATAAAGATTCGCGCAGGCGGAAAGTTCCAGCATAAAAACCCAGCCACCGCAGCAGCGAACAGCATAGGCACCCGCACTAATGTCGAATCAGCACCGAGCAACAGATACAGCACAGCACCACCAAGACCAACACAGATGGCCTCAACACTGGCAAGGCCATCAATGCCATCCATAAAGTTATACAGATTGAGCAACCAAACGATATACACCGCCGCCAGCACATGGCCCATCACGCCTAGATCAAACGTATAGCCAAACACCAGCAACGGCGGCAAACCACCCAGCCAGTACAACGCCCAAGCGGCTGAAGAGAAATGACCGAGCAAACGCCAGCGCACAGCAATATGCCCATGGTCATCTAAAAACCCCAGTACCGCAACACAAGCGCCAGCACCAACAATGCCGATAATAAACCGCCAAGGCAGCCACTGTAGGCTACCCATCACCAGCAAGACGGTAAGAAAAATTAAGACAATCGCCACTCCACCACCTCGTGGAGTGGGTATCGAATGCGAGCTGCGCTCGTTCGGAATATCCATTAATCTGCCGGCCAACGCATAGCGGCGTAATAACCACGTCAACATAAAAGCAGCTATAAATACAACCGCCACAATCAGCCTGTCACTCATAGGTGTCCCTTAATTTGGTAAGGCCTGAAGTTTACAGACTGACTAATCTTACAGATTAGGCGTCCACGTCATGCCTAGTAGTAGCGTGAAGCGATCTTCGCGGTACGCGTAAGTTTCACCTTCATAACCATACAGCGCACGTGAGTAGCCTTTATCAAAGATATTGGCTAAGCGCAGATCAAGACCTAAGTCTTGGCTGGCCTGCCAGCTACCGCGTAAATCCAGCGTGCCAAATCCAGAAATATGTTCTCGATCATTGGCAAAAGTTTTTGAGTTAAACACTGAGTCAGTACTATGGCTAGCAAGTCTCCACGTTGTACCTACAGCAAACGCCCCCAGCTGCTTATCCAAGTCATAGCTTAGAGTACGCTTAGCGATGCGTGGGGAAGTCTGTCCAGTTTTGCGATCACGTGAGTCTACTAAGCTTAAATTAAGTGCGCCTTGCGCACCCAGTAAATCGTGCTGCAATGATACTTCAAAACCATTGATACGCGCTTGCACGTTTTTAGTGATTTTTCCTTGATGTTGGATTTGATCAGCAATTTTAGTCTGATACACAGACGTGTCTAAACGCAGGCTATCAGTGAACTGGCTACGTAATTGTAATTCATAGCTTTTCGACTTTTCAGGTTTTAAGCTCGGGTTACTGAAACCTGGATAATACAGCTCAGCATAAGTCGGCGCTCTAAAGCCCTCAGCGTAGGACAGCACAAGCTCATTAGCCTGACCAAGCGGAGCACTCAGCGCAGCATTCCAAGTGTTTTCGCTGCCAAATTGTTGGTTTTTATCATGACGCACACCAAGCTCAGTACCGAATAAGTCACCCGTGTAGCTGTGTTGAATAAAAGCAGCCTGATTCCAGCGGCTATCCTTTTCATAAGTTATTGATGAGTCGGTACGAACCTTATCCTTTAAATAATCAACACCGGCACGCAATGTATGCTGCTCATCCATTTGAAAGGTATTTAACCAAGCGGCTGAGTCACGATAGCTATTAATGTCATCATGCCCAGCAAACAGCTTATCGTAAATACTGATTTTATCTTCGCTATGCCCCAACTCTAAACGGCTCGCCCATTGCTGACTGGCCTGTAGCTCGACAAAAGTTGATACTGAACTGCCTGAAAATTCAGTATATTGCTCAGTGGCTGCATTGGCTAAAGGCCAGCCCTGATAACGGCCATCAGGATTATCTTGCTCTGCCTTACCACGCTGATCAAGCATATTAACACCAGCTTTAAGCTGCTCATTAAATGCATGAGATAGGCTAAAACTGACCGACTTATTACGGTAGGCATCATGCTCTGCATCAGAAGCAAAGGAGGTATGAGTACGATCAAAACCTGTCATTTCATCCAAGCTAGCACTCAGGTTAAAACGCGTCTTTTGGTTACCCGCAGATAAGCCGGCACTGCGTTCCCACACACCTTTATTACCTGCAGCAACCCGTACACGGCCCTGTAAGCCTTTACCTTCACTACGGCGAGTGAACAACTGAATCACCCCACCAATCGCATCTGCACCATAGATCGCAGAATGGGAACCGCGTAATACTTCAACACGTTCAATTTGCTCAATATTTAAAGTGTCTAATGCACCATTAGCACCGCCTAAAGTCACTGAGCCAACACGCATGCCATCGATTAATACTAAACTACGAGCTGTACTTGTACCGCGAATAAACACCCCAGTCACACTACCACGACCACCCGACTGCACCACCTGCACACCCGGCACACGGTTCAACAAGTCAGCGACGTTGACGGGCTGTAAGCGATCAATATCGGCACGGGTAAACACTGTCACAGCAGCAGTCGAATCTTGACGATCTTCAGCGCTACGGTTGGCAGTAATGACTGTTTCGGAGAGTTTTAGTGCATCTTCGGTTGTGTCTGCTGCATACAGAGTCGATGCAGGCAACAGCGCTACGGCAAGCGCGAGGCGAGACAATTTCATTTAGATTAAATCCTCAAAAATAAAAATAACTTTTGAGGAGGGCAGAAACAAGCGCACAAAAAGAGCACGGCACTTGACGGTGCCGCCCTCCGCAACACCCGTCGAAATCCGTGAGGCAGGTCTACGGGCTAACGAATTCACTTGTTCACCTTCCCAGCTTGTATCGCCAGTGGTCATTGAACAAACGCGCGCTCTAGAGCGCATCGCTTACCGTTGCGGGGGCAGCGTAAGTCGGTCGAGGCCGCTTAACTTCCCTTTTCAGGCTGGGATACTCCAGCGCACCTTACAGAATCAAAGTGCGCGCACAATAGACGCAGCTATACAATCGGTCAAGTTTTGCCGAAATAAAACACTAAAATGCGCCAGAAATACAGCTGATTTTCCGTTAAAATCAGCTGTGAAAGCTGCAAACCAGCAGCCAATCAAAGCAGCCGCTGTTGCACCGCGCGCAGAATACCCTCTGCATCCAGACCACATTCAGCCAACATCTGCGCCGGCTGTCCATGCTCTATATACACATCCGGCAAACCCAGTTGCAATAAGGGCACAGCCAGTTGCGCAGCCGCTAAATACTCACCCACTGCACTGCCAGCACCGCCCATCACGGCGTTCTCTTCAATAGTGACAAACAATCTATGATCCGTCGCTAAACGCTTGAGCAGCGCCTCATCCAGCGGCTTCACAAAGCGCATATCCACGACCGTGGCATCCAACTGCTCTGCTGCTTGCAAAGCCGCCGCCAACTGCACGCCAAACACCAATAACGCCACGCCCTGCCCTGCGCGACGCACCACACCCCGCCCCAGCGGCACCGCGTCTAAGCTAGCGCTGATGTCAGCGTTTGGGCCGCTACCACGCGGGTAACGCACCGCTGCTGGGCCGACATGGTGGTAGCCTGTGTTTAACAATAGACGTAATTCATTTTCATCACTGGGCGTCATCACCACCATTTTCGGGATGCAACGCAAATAGGACAAATCAAAACTGCCGGCATGGGTTGGCCCATCTTCGCCGACTAAGCCAGCACGATCAACGGCAAATAACACATCCAGATCTTGCACCGCCACATCATGAATCAACTGATCATACGCGCGCTGCAAGAAAGTTGAGTAAATTGCCACAACCGGCTTGGCCCCTTCACAGGCCATACCTGCGGCCAAAGTCACCGCATGCTGCTCAGCAATAGCCACATCAAAATAGCGCGCTGGATACTGTTCACTAAAGGCAATCATATCCGAGCCTTCCTTCATCGCCGGAGTAATACCCAGCAAACGTTTATCTTGCGCGGCCATATCACACAGCCATTGACCAAACACACTGGCATAGCGCGGACCTGCAGGTTTGCTTGGCGCTGACGATTTCTTGGTCATGGCATGAAAGGCAATGGGGTCCTGTTCCGCTGGAGCAAAGCCCTTACCCTTTTTAGTGACCACATGTAAAAACTGTGGCCCCTCAAGTTCACGCATATTGCGTAAGGTGGTCAGCAGCGTGGGTAAATCATGACCATCAATAGGACCAATATAATTCCAGCCCAATTCTTCAAACATAATGCCTGGGGCAAACATACCCTTGGCATGCTCTTCGGTTTTACGCGCAATTTCCCAAGCACCCGGCAAACGCGACAAGATTTTCTTACTGCCTTCGCGCATGGTGGAATAAGTGCGACTGGTCAGGATTTTGGCTAAGTGATTGGATAAACCACCCACATTATTGGAGATCGACATATCGTTATCATTGAGGATAACCAACATGTCAGCACCCGTTTCTGGGGCATGATTTAAGGCTTCAAAAGCCATACCAGCGGTCATCGCGCCATCACCGATGACCGCCACGCTTTTACGCCCACTGCCTTGCAGCTTAGCCACAATCGCCATCCCTAAAGCGGCACTGATTGAAGTGCTTGAGTGCCCCACGCCAAAGGTGTCGTATTCGCTTTCACAACGGCGCGGAAAGGCAGCAAGGCCATCTTTCTGGCGGATACCGAGCATCTGCTCACGACGACCGGTGAGGATTTTATGTGGATAGGCTTGATGCCCCACATCCCAAACTAAACGATCGTCTGGCGTATCAAAGACATAGTGCAAAGCGATCGTCAGCTCAATCACGCCTAAACCTGCGGCAAAGTGCCCGCCGGTTTGGCCAACGCTCCACAAAAGGAATAAACGCAACTCATCCGCTAACGTCACCAATTCTGCTTCAGACAATGAGCGCAGCTCAGTCGGCGTCAGCGCACGGTCTAACAGTGGCGTAATAGGGCGTTGCTCAGGAATTTCATGAAAAGTCGTAGGCATTGAACTGTCGTTTGAATTCATCAAGATAGGGAAGTTTACCTCAAAGTGTACCAAGTCCACAGTGCTGCACTGTGCAATCAAAGATTTAGTCACTTTTATCGGCTTTTAATCTACTTTTTAACCAGCACTTTCCTGACCAATAAGCCAATTCTGTTAGAGTAGTGTTCGATTTTAAGTCACTTTAAGCGCTTGATTCGCTAACAGGTCAGACCATGATTGCAAGCATGTTATTAAATGAAGCCACGCTCATGTGGGGCTGGTTATTATATGGCCCTGTGCTCCTTTATGCGACCTGGCGTGCGCCTTGGGTGGAGCTGTTCAGCGACAGCCGTCGCCAACATCTGCTCTTTGGTACGGTACTGGTGCTGTGTGCTCTGTGGTTATTGCGGCGTGATTTCCCCAGTGGCTTATCCTTTCATTTTATCGGAATGACCGCCGTTACCTTGCTATTGGACTGGCCACTGGCCTTGCTGGCCGGCTTTATTGCACAGCTGGCGCTATTGGCATTGGGCAAACAAGAGCTCAGCGTATTAGGTATTAATGGCCTCTTGCTGATTATTCTGCCGATCATTATCGCCCACTGGTGCGCTAAAGCCCTTGAACGTTTACAGCCTGACAACTTGTTTATGTATATCTTTTTTTCTGGCTTTTTCCCCGCAGCACTCACCGCAGCACTCTGCGTGATCAGCGGCACATTACTTTTACTGGGCAGTGGCATTTATGAGTTTTCGCCTTGGCTTGAAGATTTTTTCGGCATGCTGCTACTGGTCGCCTTCCCTGAAGCCTTTATTAACGGCGTGGCAGTCACCGCCTTTGTCGTGTTTAAACCAGAGTGGCTAGAAACCTTTAATTACAGCCGCTACTTACAAGCACCATGGAACGATGAGCACAAATAAACAGGCACTCAGCGCAATATCAATTTTCTGATTAACTCATAAAACAGGAGTACACGATGAAGCTTTTGGTTACCGGCGGCGCTGGTTTTATTGGTTCAGCGGTGATTCGCCATATCATTGAGCACAGCCAAGATTCTGTGATCAATCTGGATAAACTCACCTACGCAGGCAATCTTGAGTCACTCGCGGACGTCAGTGACAATCCACGTTACTGCTTTGCCCAAGTCGATATCTGCGATCGTGCAGCATTGGATCAGGTTTTTGCTCAGCACCAGCCCGATGCGGTGATGCATCTGGCCGCCGAGTCACATGTTGACCGCTCGATTGATGGCCCTGCAGAGTTTATTCAAACTAATATAGTCGGTACCTATCAGTTACTGGAAGCTGCGCGCGCGTACTGGAATACACTCCCAGAGGCCCGCAAACAAGCCTTTCGCTTTCACCATATCAGCACCGATGAAGTCTACGGCGATCTGCCACACCCAAGCGATAATGCTGAAACTGAGCATGCCTGCGACAACCACCTACCGCTGTTCACTGAACACACCGCCTATGCGCCCAGTTCGCCCTACTCTGCCAGCAAAGCCAGTTCCGATCACCTTGTCCGCGCGTGGCAGCGCACTTATGGTTTGCCTGTGCTAGTTACCAACTGTTCAAACAACTACGGCCCATATCACTTCCCTGAAAAACTGATCCCACTGGTGATTCTCAACGCTCTGGAAGGCAAACCTTTGCCGATTTACGGTGCCGGTGATCAGATTCGTGACTGGCTGTATGTTGAAGATCACGCCCGCGCACTCTATACGGTCGTTACCACAGGTCAAATCGGCGAAACTTACAATATTGGCGGTCATAACGAAAAGAAAAATATAGAAGTCGTACAAACCATCTGCGAAATTCTCGATGAACTACGCCCTGCTGCAGACGCTATGACGCGTGTAGGCGCTGGCCATGCCGGCGACAGTCTGGTACCCGCTCACTCGTACAAAAACCTAATCACCTACGTCACCGACCGCCCAGGCCACGACCGCCGCTATGCCATTGATGCCAGTAAAATCCAAAACGAATTAGGCTGGGTCCCAGCAGAAACCTTCGAATCAGGCTTAAGAAAAACTGTGCAATGGTATTTAGATAATCAACTCTGGTGCCAACACGTACAAGATGGCAGCTATCAACGTCAACGCTTAGGGACTCAGCAATGAACGGACACTCAACCAAAGGTATTATTTTAGCCGGAGGCTCTGGCTCTCGTTTGCATCCCATCACCCTTGGGGTCTCCAAACAGTTGCTACCCATTTACGATAAACCGATGATTTACTACCCCTTATCGGTGCTAATGCTGGCTGGTATTCGTGAAATACTCATTATTTCCACACCAGACGATCTACCCAACTTCAAAAAACTATTAGGTGATGGCTCACAATTTGGCGTTGAGCTGAGCTATGCCGAACAACCCTCGCCTGACGGCCTGGCGCAGGCGTTTATTATTGGTGAAGATTTTATTGGCGCGAGTCATGTGTGTTTGATTCTGGGTGATAATATTTTTTATGGTTACGGCTTTACTGCCATGCTCAAACATGCCGTACAACAACGCTCAGGAGCGACGGTGTTTGGCTATCATGTCACCGACCCAGAACGTTTTGGTGTGGTCGAATTTTCTGCGTCTGGGCAAGCACTCTCCATTGAAGAAAAGCCCACTCAGCCAAAATCTAATTATGCTGTCACCGGTCTGTATTTTTACGACCACGATGTGGTGAACATCGCCAAGCAGGTGCGCCCATCAGCCCGCGGCGAGCTGGAAATCACAGACATTAATAATGCTTATTTACAGCGCGGAGATTTACATGTCGCAATACTAGGGCGTGGTTTTGCTTGGCTTGATACGGGTACTCATGACTCGCTAATGGCCGCGGGCCACTATGTACAAACCATTGAAACCCGCCAAGGGTTAAAGGTCGCCTGCCTTGAAGAAATTGCCTATCGCAATGGCTGGATTAACCAACAACAGCTGTACGAACGCAGTGAAGCACTGAGCAAAACCAATTATGGCCAGTATTTACTACGCCTAGCCAATGAAAATCTCGCAATAAAAAACCCCAAAAAGTCAGTCCAACTTTTCGGGGTTTCTTATTGACTTATTATGCCAGTCTGCATGCGCAGACTCAGCATAAAGCATCGCTATTACGCGTACGGGTGACGCAAAACGATAGTTTCATTGCGGTCAGGACCGGTTGAAACGATATCAATCGGCGCACCAATCAGCTGTTCAATACGCTTAATATAGGCGCGCGCATTAGCAGGTAACTGCTCCAGAGTGGTCGCGCCAATGGTGGATTCGCTCCAGCCTGGCATTTCTTCGTAGACTGGAACTAAACCGTCATAGCTGTCTGCATCCGTCGGTGCTTCAATTTCAACACCTTCTGCGTTTTGGTAAGCCACGCAGATTTTAACTGTCGCTAAACCATCCAAGACGTCCAGCTTAGTTAAGCAAATGCCTGAAATACTGTTAATTTCTGAAGTGCGACGCAGAATCACCGCATCAAACCAACCACAGCGGCGTGCACGGCCCGTGGTTGAGCCAAACTCATGGCCTTTTTCAGCCAAGTAAGCACCAGTTTCATCAAATAACTCAGTTGGGAAGGGACCTGAGCCGACACGTGTGGTGTAAGCCTTGGTAATGCCCAAGATGTAATCCAAGTACAACGGGCCAAAACCTGAACCAGTGGCGGTACCGCCAGCAGTAGTGCTGGAACTGGTAACGTACGGGTAGGTACCGTGATCGATATCCAGCAAAGAACCTTGTGCGCCTTCAAACATAATGCGAGCACCTTGCTTGCGCAGGGTGTGCAGACGTGCAGTAACGTCGATCATTAAAGGCTTAAGGATTTCAGCATAGCTCAGCGCTTCATCCAGAGTTTTCTGGTAATCAACGGGCTCAACTTTATAGAAATGCTCGAGCATAAAGTTATGCTGCTCTAATACTTCGCGCAGCTTAACGGCAAAACGCTCAGCATTAAATAAGTCACCAATACGCAGACCACGACGTGCCACTTTATCTTCGTAGGCTGGGCCAATACCGCGACCCGTCGTACCAATTTTACCTTCGCTGCGTGATGCTTCACGCGCTTGGTCTAAAGCAACGTGGTACGGAAGAATCAAAGTACAAGCCGGGCTGATGCGTAAACGCTCACGTACCGGTACACCTTTCTCTTCCAGTTTAGTAATTTCGCGCATCAGCGCATCTGGTGCAACCACGACTCCGTTACCAATTAAGCATTCAACGTTTTCACGTAAAATACCTGATGGAATAAGGTGCAGCACGGTTTTCTCACCATCAATGACTAAGGTGTGACCGGCATTATGACCACCTTGAAAACGGACAACGGCAGCGGCTTGATCAGTCAGCAAATCAACAATTTTGCCTTTGCCCTCATCACCCCATTGAGTGCCTAAAACGACAACATTTTTACCCATAACCTTTGCCCTCTTCGCGCAAATAGGAAGTCGGCATAACCGACTAAATATGGCCGCAACTGCGGCGTAAACTTATAGCGGCTGAACTTGCCAGCCTGAAGAATTCTGTAGCAACTGTCGATCGCAATTGGCTTGTGCTGCCGCGCTCACCGACTGACCGGGAAGCGCCTGAACCACACGCTGACCATCTTTGCGTAAGTCGCAAATGGCCTGCCATAAATCCGCTTGTGCACCCTCTGGCGCCCAAATACCACGGGTTAAGGCAGCCGCTTGACGCGGACCTAAATTAACCAGTGTTTTTAAATCCGTGGAAAAACCTGTTGCCGGACGTGCACGACCAAAGACTGCGCCAATGTCATCATAACGCCCACCCTGGGCAATGGACTGCCCTACGCTGGGTACAAATGCAGCAAACACCACACCGGTATGGTAATGATAGCCACGTAGCTCGCCTAAATCGAAATAGAACGGCAAGTGCGGGTAACGCAGTATGAGTGCATCAGCAATCACAATCAGCTGATCCAGTGCAGCTAAGACACTTTCTGGCGCTGCAGCTAAAACAGTTTTAGCCTGTTCCAGCACTTCACGACCGCCACATAAATGGCTCAGATTATTAAGCATAGCGGCTAAATCATCTGGCAAGTGCTCGGTCAACAGAGCGACTTCGTCAATGGCCTTACGTTGCAGCGCATCAAAAATATGTGCTTCCTGCTCAGTGGATAACTGCGCAGCACGGGCTAAACCACGATACACCCCCACATGGCCTAAATCCATATGGATATCAGCAATTTCAGCCTGCTCAAGGGTGGCCAGCATTAAGCTGATCACTTCAATATCAGCGGCTGGACTGGCATCACCGAATAATTCAGCACCCAGTTGAATTGGGCTGCGCGAGCGTGATAAAGAGCGTGGACGTGCATGCACAACACTACCGGCATAACACAAACGCGAAGGGCCTTCACGACGCAAACTGTGTGCATCCATACGTGCAACTTGCGGTGTAATATCCGCACGAAAGCCCATTAATTGGCCTGATTGCGGATCGGTCACTTTAAACGTACGCAGATCAAGCTTTTGGCCCGCGCCAGTTAATAATGATTCAAGAAACTCGATATGTGGTGTGACGACATACTCGTAGCCCCACGCCTCAAACATATCCAGCACCTGTCGACGGGATGCTTCAATCTGCGCCGCTTGCGGCGGCAGTACTTCTTCGATGCCATCTGGCAGCAGCCAGCGGTCTACCGTTGCCATTGCGCCTTCCTCATTCTGAATACTATGGCCTGTTGGGCATTTTGTATGACCACAGGCGCAAAAAAGCCGGGAGTTTCCCGGCTGCCGCATGATACCACAGATTATTCTGTGCATGCCTCTAGGTTTTCCACCTAGCGTCTAGAGTCTAAGGTTTATAGGACCTAGACCGCGCGCGCTACGACAAAGGTAGCGCGCGCCGACTCTACAAGCTTAAGGTTTTGCTTGTTCCATATACTTGAAAAACTCGTTATCAGGTGACAGCACCATGATATCGCTTTTATCAGCAAAGCTCTCACGATACGCCATCAAGCTACGGTGGAACGCATAGAACTCTTGGTCCATACCATAGGCTTTCGCATAAACCGCAGTCGCTTTTGCATCACCTTCACCTCGAATCTCTTCAGCTTCACGGTAGGCTTCAGCTAACAAGACACGACGCTGACGATCAGCATCAGCACGAATACCTTCAGCCAACTCTTGACCTTTGGCGCGGTGATCACGGGCCTCACGGGCACGCTCAGAACTCATCCGCTCAAACACACTGAGATTGACCTCTTTAGGTAAATCAATCGATTTGACCCGCACATCAATCACTTCAATGCCCAGCTCTTTACGCGCCATCACATTTAACGAAGCAGTGATTTCCGCCATCAACTCATCGCGCTGACCACTGACCACTTCATGCAAGGTACGCTTACCAAACTGGTCACGCAAGCCCGACTCAAGACGACGCGCCAAGCGCTCATCAGCCACTTGCTTAATGCCTGATGTAGCGGTGTAGTAATGATCCGCATCAGCCACACGCCATTTAGCGAACGCATCGACCATCACCGCTTTCTTCTCCAGCGTTAGAAAACGCTGGGTGGGTGCATCAAGGGTCAAGAGGCGTGCATCAAACTTACGCACTTGGTTGATATAAGGAATCTTCACATGCAGACCAGGCTGCACATTCGATTGTTCTACCTTTCCGAATTGCAGTAAGACTGCTCGTTCTGTTTGCTCAACAATATAAAAACTGTTCCAAGCCACCAGACCAATCACTGCAGCCACAACTAACACGAATGTCGATTTATTACTCATTAACGGCTACCTCTGGCACGTAAGTCACGAGACAGCGCATCACCACTTAAACCAACACTGCTGTCAGACGAGCTATTCGTGCTCTCTGTGGTGCGGGACGTTTGTGATGATGTCGTTGTGCGTCCTTCGAGCATTTTATCCAGCGGCAAATACAGCATGCTGTTTTGACCTTGATCGCCGGTTAACAATACTTTACTGGTGTTGCTCAGCACTTCTTGCATCGTTTCTAAATACAAACGCTGACGCGTCACTTCAGGTGCTTTACGGTATTCAGTGACCAGCTTAGTAAAGCGCTGCGCCTCACCCTCGGCACGAGCGATGGTTTCATCGCGATAACCATTAGCTTCTTCACGCAGACGCTGGGCTTGACCACGCGCGGCTGGAATCACGCCATTAGCATAGGTTTCGGCCAGATTCTTTTCGCGTTGCTCATCTTCACGGGCACGAATTACATCATCAAAGGACTCTTGTACTTCGCGTGGTGGCTGGGCATTTTGCACGTTGACTTGGGTGACAGTAATACCCGTGCGGTAGGTGTCAACAAAACGTTGCAAACGCTCTTTCACTTCAACAGCTAAAACTTCACGGCCTTCAGTCAGCACCTGATCCATCGCGGTGGAACCCACGACGTGACGCAAAGCACTCTCTGTCGCTTGCTGCAAGCTCACTTCTGGGCTATCCACATTCAGCACAAAGTCTTCCAAACTGCTGATTTTATACTGCACGGTCAATGGCACTTCGATGATATTTTCATCTTCAGTAAGCATTGGTCCTTGGCGCGTATAAGCACGTTCACGGGTCACGTTCTGCTCGTACTTACGATCCATTGGCGGGAAGTAAATATTCAAACCCGGGCCAACAGTTTCGTGGTACTTACCAAGACGCAAGATCACTGCTTGTTCCTGTTCATCCAACGAGTAAACCGCGGTGTACAGCCACATCGCAGCTAAAGCAGCAAAAACCACAGCCACTAAGCCGAAACCACCACCAGAACCCGTTGTTCCAGGTTTTTTCTTTCCACCAAACAAGCTTTTCAGGTTGTCCTGCAGCTTACGGAGGGCTTCATCAAGATCAGGCGGTCCTTGTTTTTGGCCACCGCGCTTGCGGTCACCCCAAGGATCCTGATTGTTTGAGTTCCCACCCGGCTCATTCCAGGCCATAGTGTTCTCCATCTATTTGAAAGGCAAAATAAATACACATTAAACGTGCATTTTATTATATTTAATAATCGCGCAAAATGCAGGGTTAGCTGCCAACTTTAGCGCGATCAGTGTTCAGTATACTGTGCAAAAAAGTCAGCAGGGGTCATCCCCTCTCGACTGAGCAGCTGATCCAGCTCCATTTTGGCCACACGTAGCTTGAGTACGCTCGCACCATCGTCTGTATGTATTTCCTGCTGGACAGCATTTAAATCAAACAGTTTGCCACGCAGTCGACTCTGTTGTTGTGCAAGACGCACTGTAACAATATATATTTCGTCTTCCAACAGTTCGGCAATCGCTTGCTGCAACAAGGCAATGCCCTGTTCTTTATACGCTGAGATCCATACGCGTATCGGCCGACCTTGCTCATCACGCTGGATATGCGGCTCCACATTATCGAGCAAGTCGATTTTGTTGTAGACCTCCAGCATCGGCACCTCATCTGCTTCAATCTCTTGCAAGACCGTATGCACTTGCTTAATTTGCTCATCACGCTCAGGCGATTGCGCATCAATCACATGCAACAATAAATCTGCGTTAGCCGACTCTTCCAAGGTTGCACGAAAGGCTTCAACCAGTTTATGCGGCAAATGACGAATAAAGCCCACTGTATCGGCTAAGGTCACTGCACCTAAATGAGGCACTTCAATGCGCCTCACCGTTGGATCTAAGGTAGCAAACAGCTGATCAGCAGCAAACACCTTTGACTCAGTCAGCAAGTTAAACAGGGTGGATTTACCGGTGTTGGTATAGCCCACCAGCGATACACCCGGTATCTCTGCACGTTGACGACTGCGCCGGGCTAATTGACGCTGATTGCGTACTTTTTCCAGACGGTTTTTAATTTGCTTAACCCGAACCCGCAGTAAACGACGATCCGTCTCTAACTGAGTTTCACCCGGCCCACGCAAACCAATACCGCCCAACTGACCACTTAGATCAGTACGGCTCCCCACAAGGCGGCTCGCGATATGATCCAACTGAGCCAACTCAACCTGCAACTTACCTTCATAGGTTTGCGCACGCTGGGCAAAAATATCTAAAATCAAACCCACACGATCCAGCACGCGACATTCTAGAACACGTTCTAAATTACGTTCTTGGCTGGGGGTCAGGGTGTGATTAAAAATAACCAAGTCAGCTTGTTCAGCAATCACCAACTGACGCAGTTCTTCAACTTTACCTGAGCCGATTAAAAAGCGTGCCGTGGGCTGATGCAGCGAAACGCTGACAAAGCTTGCAATGACAGCGCCCGCCGACACTGCAAGCTCTTGGAATTCATAAGGATCTTCTCGCACGTCAGGTGCACGGCCATCCAAATGCACGAGAATGGCACGTTCACCCTGTTGCTGATCGATCAAAATGCGCTCCTCCTATTCGTTACCTAAATCGGTATTATCTGCATCATCTTCACTTGGCAAACGTACTGGGCGACCCGGCACAACCGTGGAGATAGCATGTTTGTAAACCATTTGGCTCACAGTGTTTTTCAGCAAAATAACAAACTGATCAAAAGACTCGATTTGCCCTTGCAACTTAATACCGTTAACCAAATAAATGGATACCGGTACGCGTTCTTTGCGCAAGAGGTTTAAATAAGGGTCTTGTAGCGTGTGCCCTTTTGACATGAGATGTACTCCAATTCAATAAAATAAAAAAATTTTGCGCTATGCAATCACACAGGCAAATAAAATAACCATTCAGTTCACTCTATATGGAGAGCTGTTCCAGCTTTTTCAAGGCGTGTGACAGCGTGTCACAGGATAAACTGTCTAACCATTCAACATCCGCCCAGCTGCGCAACCAAGTAAACTGTCGTTTAGCGAGCTGACGCGTGGCAATAATGCCGCGCTCAATCATCTCATCGTAGCTGTAATCACCTTGCAGATACGCCCACGCTTGTCGATAACCGACCGCGCGTATAGAAGGTAAATCTGCATGTAAATCTCCACGTTGCCACAGCCTTTCGACCTCAGCAATAAAGCCTTGTTCCAACATTAGATGAAAACGCTGGGCGATACGTTGATGTAAAACACTACGTTGCTGTGGGGCCATAGCGAATGTTGTAACATTATAGGGCAAATGGCCGTTGTTAGATGCTTGTTTTTGTAACGCTTGGTGTACGCGGTGCTCAGTCATACTTTGCCCACTGACTCGCCACACCTCTAAGGCGCGCATAATGCGCTGTGGGTCATTGGGATGAATCCGCTCAGCCGAGACAGGATCAACCTTGCGCAACTCAGCATGTAAGGCGGCCCACCCCTCAGCCGCAGCGTGTTGTTCCAGCTCAGCACGAATGCCAGCATCAGCCGATGGCATTGACGCTAAGCCGTCAAACAGCGCCTTGTAATACAACATGGTGCCGCCCACCAACAAGGGGATACGTCCACGCGCCGTGATATTAGCCATCGCCAGCAGCGCATCCTCACGAAACTGTGCCGCAGAATAACTCTGCGCCGGATCCAGGATGTCGACCAAGTGGTGCGGATAGGTTTGCAAGATCTGCGCACTGGGCTTGGCGCTGCCAATATCCATCCCACGGTAAATCAGCGCCGAATCGACACTGATAATTTCACAAGGCAACTCGCGCACCAATTGCAATGCTAAATCAGTTTTCCCAGACGCTGTCGGACCCATTAAAAAAATGGCCGGCGGTAAGCTTTTTATCAAAATACCCCCTCAGCAACCTAAGCCAAGCGCCTGAGACAACTATCATCGCGGGCGCTGGCATTAGAGCAGCAGAGCAAAAAAGGACTTAGTTGGCCAATAATTGCCCAACAGCAGGATCTTTAAAGACGCGCTGCAATGCTTCACTGAGCACTTGGCTGACCAAATCGGTATTGGTTTGTTCATTCGGCGCTTTGGCATAGCCTTGATTCAGGGTTGCCGCGTAACGACCACTGTAATGACGCGTGCCATTGCGCGCTTCTAGCTTATAGACTGCTTGCAACTGAGCCTCTTTCGCTAAAGGGTTTTTCTCTGTGGAGCGATAGCTCAACTCAGTTAAGGTCAAGGTCAACTGAGCGTTGCCAGCGCCTTGCGCCATCGGGGTAAAGCCCAGCATACGCACCGCCGCATCGGTTTCAGCTTGCAAGCGTGGCAAAAACGCCGGGCCACTCACGCTGATCGCGCTGCTTTGCGCATATAAACCGCCACGCGTACCAATCACCGGAGAGGATCGTGCATCGCGCACCTGTACGGTAACCGGCTGACCCTGCCCGACCTTAACCAACTGGCCAGTAAAACGTGGCTCTGGTTTTAAATACTGTGGGCTCAGACCACAACCGGCTAAAACCCCAGTCAAAATAACTGCAGCACCGACTAAGACATAACGCAACATAATTGAGATCCTTTAAAAATACCTGAATAAAACTAAGTTTAACCAAGCGCGGCACGCTTGCACAGCACAAAGCTTAAGTGACTAAAATACCTCATTTTCAGCTGTAGAATTGCGACTTAATTATCAATTATCGCTATCGCATAAAACCTTTCGACTAAAGAAAGTTAACTTGAATGATCGTTTTTTCTAATTTCACCGTTATAATTGTCAACCAACTATATACGACAGCTCCTCACTTGTGCTTTTACAGTACTATTTTCAAGTCTGAGAGGTTGTTAAGTGCCCTATTTAAAGACGCACAGAGCTAAGCTGAAGGATGATCTATACACCGCACCTTTTAAGCTGTGCAGCATTCATGCACACTCTACTCTGGCGCCCGCGGTAAAAGCATTTTTAAGATCCGCCACTCCAAAAGATGGCGGGAAACTGTGTTTCACAACTTCACAAGAGTGTGGCAAGCAATGAATAGTTTGGCGTTTACAGTTCCATGCACCAACAGCCCCCCTTCTTGCAGCGGTTAAAGCATTGACTATTTGGCAATAATCTAACCCTTTCCCCGGCTGACTACAGTCGTACTGTACAGCCCAAAAGCTGCATTTTGGAGACACACTGATGGCACAAGAAAATCAAGCTCACTTGGATGTATTGTTGGTGGGAGCCGGCATTATGAGTTCAACCTTAGCAGTGATGCTAAAAGAACTGGATCCAAGTCTTCGCTTAGAAATTGTTGAGCAAATGGAAGATGGAGCAATGGAAAGCTCCAACCCATGGAATAACGCAGGTACCGGTCACGCCGGCCTCTGTGAACTCAACTACACTCCGCAAGCAGCTGACGGCTCTATTGATATTAAAAAAGCTATCAATATCAATGCCATGTTTGAAGAGTCAAAGCAGTTTTGGGCTCACCTTGTCGAAACCGGCACCTTTGGTGATCCTGCTTCTTTTATTCATCCGGTACCGCATCTGAGCTTTGTTGAAGGCAAGGATAATGTTGCTTTCTTAGAAAAACGTGCTCAATTGTTAAAAGCCCATCATGCTTTTGCACAGATGGAGTTCACCACAGATAAAAGCCTAATGGCGCAGTGGTTACCATTGATGATGGCTGAGCGTAAAGACGCTGAAGAGATCGCACTGACCTGCATTCGTAACGGCACTGACGTTAACTTTGGCGCGCTAACCCGCCAATTGTTAAGCTATTTAGATCAGCAAGACAACAGCACTCTAAGCTACAAACACAGAGTTGTCGGTCTTGAGCGCTGTGCACAGGGCTGGCAAGTCACGATTAAAAACCTGGTCAATGGCCAACGTCGTATCGTCACCAGCCGCTTTGTCTTCTTAGGCGCTGGCGGCGCGGCCTTGCCATTACTGCAAAAATCAGGCATCCCTGAAGGTAAAGGCTACGGTGGTTTCCCCGTCAGTGGTCAATGGTTGCGTTGTGATAACCCTAAGGTGGTTGAGCAGCACCAAGCTAAGGTCTACAGCTTGGCCGCAGTGGGTTCACCCCCGATGTCAGTACCGCACTTAGATACCCGTGTGATTGATGGCAAAAAATCCTTACTCTTTGGACCTTATGCCGGTTTTACCACTAAGTTCTTAAAGCACGGTTCATTCTTAGACCTACCCTTGTCCGTGCGCTTTAGCAATATTGGGCCCATGCTGGCGGTGGGGCGCGACAATATGGATCTGACCCGCTATTTGGTCAGTGAAGTGATGCAGTCAATGGAGCAGCGCTTAGATTCTTTACGTCGTTTCTACCCACAACTGGACCCTGCCGACTGGAAGCTTGAAATCGCCGGTCAACGCGTACAGATCATCAAAAAAGATGCTAAAAAAGGTGGTATTTTGCAGTTTGGTACCGAGCTGGTCAGTTCAGCCGACGGTTCCTTAGCGGCATTGCTCGGGGCATCGCCTGGCGCATCGGTTACCGTATCAATCATGCTTGATCTGCTTAAACGCTGCTTCCCAGAGCAAAGTGCCTCTAGCGAGTGGACAGAAAAGCTCTCCGCCATTTTCCCAGCACCGCTTAAAGAGCTGGAAACCAACGCAGAACTGTATCGCAGCACGCAAGATCGCTCCGACCAATTGCTAAAGTTACGTTAATAGAAAAATGCCCGCTAGCTTAGCGGGCATTTTTTATTGAGTTCGCACTAAGCGCTTAACGGTGTTGGCGGATCAGTCTCTAAAATTATTAAACTGCAGCGGCAGACCCAATTCTTGGGTGCGCAGCAACGCCATCGCGTCTTGCAAGTCATCGCGTTTTTTACCCGTAATGCGCACTTGTTCGCCCTGAATCGATGCTTGCACTTTAAGCTTGGCTTCTTTGACTGCGGCAACAATTTTCTTCGCCAGCTCTTTATCGATGCCTTCGCGCAGGGTCAATTCTTGCTTAACCACCTTACCCGAACCGTAAGAGTCCTTGCATTCCAAGCACTGCACATCAATTTTACGCTTAACCAGTGACATTTTTACAATTTCAATCAACTGTTCCAGCATAAAATCAGCTTCAGCAGTTAAGGTTATTGTTTTATCTTTAAATTCAATACTGGCCTTACCTCGCAAATCATAACGACGCTCAAGCTCTTTGGCGGCGTTATCCATGGCGTTGGTCAACTCATGAGCATCAAGCTCTGATACAACATCAAATGAGGGCATTGTGATCCTCCAAAATTATTCTAGGTTAAAAATACTTAAATGACGACTGCAGGCCAGAGCGCTTGCTATGACACTAGGCGACTGGGTATAAAGAGTCCTATGTCCCAATTAAACCACGCCAAACACACCATGCCAAACCCACAGTTCAATATCTTAAGCGCAGATGATGCCAAGCTTTTCGGCAGCATGATAGCTTGTGCAACAGATGATTATACAGACATAGCGGTAAGCCACAGCGAGGCAAGCACACTATGAGCTGGCATATTTTAGGTGCAGGTAGTTTGGGCTGCCTATGGGCTGCGCGCTTAGCGGCGCAACAACACTGTGTACATTTAATCTTACGCAATGCTAAGGCTCTCGCACGTTATCAACAGACGCCAGGCGTCGGCCTCAGTGACGCTCAGCGTCAGCACACCACCTACTACCCCATTCGCGCGCAATTAGCGCCTGACCCGCAGCCGATCCAGCATTTGCTGCTAGCCTGCAAAGCCTATGACGCCCAAGCCGCGATTGCCCAAGTAGCGCACCGCCTTACGCGTGACAGCCAAGTGATTCTGTTACAAAACGGCTTAGGCAGTCAGCAAGTAATCCAACAGCTATTGCCAAATACTCGCTGTCTTGCGGCATCCAGCACTGAAGGCGCTTATCTAGCAGAGCCCTTTCATAGTGTGTTTGCCGGACAAGGTCAGGTGTGGCTGGGCGATTTAGACTCCAGCGCGCAACCCCCACCGGAGGCATTACTGGAGCAATGCACGGCGGCGAGTATTCCCTGCGTTTGGACCTCAGATATCTTGACGCAACTGTGGCGCAAACTGGCGATCAACTGTGCGATTAATCCACTGACTGTGATTTATAATTGTCAAAATGGTGAGCTTAGCCGTTACTCTACGCAAATCAATGCTTTATGCGATGAGCTACAATTGCTTCTGTGCCGCTCAGGACAACCCGAGGCAGCACAAGGTCTGCAACACTTGGTTTGGTCAGTGATCGAGAAAACGGCGGCCAACTCATCATCCATGCGCCAAGATGTGCTGCATCAGCGCCGTACTGAAATAAGCTATATAACAGGCTTTGCTTGCACGCAAAGCCTGCAACTTAGAGGTGATACACCGATCTTGCATGCACTGCAGACACAGCTACAAGAGGTGTTACAGGCGCAAGGTCTACCCACCATTTAAATACTCTGCATATGGAGACTGCATTTATATGAGCGATCGACTCAGTAAGATTTACACACGTACCGGTGATGATGGACAAACCGGCTTAGCCGATGGCCGTCGCGTCAATAAAAGCCACCCACGGATTGAAGCCATTGGGGCACTGGATGAGTTTAATAGCCAGCTTGGCCTGTTATTAGCTGATCTGCAGGATCAGCTCAAAGCCACTCCAGCCTTACAGATTATTATTGATATCCTTGCCCCCTGCCAGCACCGCCTATTTGATCTGGGTGGCGAGTTAGCGATGCCAGAATACCAAGCCTTACAAGGGCTTGAGATCAGCCGAATCGAACAAGTCATTGATGCATGGAATGTACAGGTTGGCTCGCTAAAAGATTTTATTTTACCTGGTGGTTCACACTTAATCGCCCAAGCCCACGTCTGCCGCAGCAGCGCCCGTAACGCCGAACGACGCTGCCAAGCCCTACACAGCAGCGAAGCTTTACGTCCGGAAGTGCTGAGTTATATTAACCGCATTTCTGATCTACTCTTTGTTGCCGCACGCTTGATCGCGCAATACCAAGGCCGCGCTGAAATACTCTGGCAAGCGGCAGAGAAACCGCTATAAAACCCGCGGCCAAAAACCGCGAATAGCCGCCACACCTTGCCCGCCAATCGCGCGTGCACGCTCAATATCTTGCTCGGTTAAACCACCGAGCAAGAAGACTGGCGTATTAAACTCAGTCAGTAATCTTTGTGCCGTATCCCAACCCAAGGTCGGTGCGCCAGGATGTGTCTGGGTGGGCAAGAGCGGTGATAAAGTGACAAAGTCGACCTGTAGCGCAGCGGCCCACTCTAACTCTTCAGCGTTATGGCACGAGGCCGCCAGCCAGCGATTCTGCGCCAGCGGACGCTCTTGGCCGGCCAATTGACGCAACTGCTGGGCAGTTAAATGCCAACCTGCCTGAGGAAACTGCGCCTGCCAGGTCAAATCACCTTTGAGCATCAACTCCGCCCGCCCAGCACACAGCGCCTGTAAGCGCTGCGCGAGGCTTTTGTACTCAAGCTCTGGCAAGTGCGAGGCGCGCAACTCTAATAGCTCACAGCCGGCGGCTAACGCCCGTTCCACGCCTGTATACAATTGCTCAGGGCTCAATTGCTCAGGGGTAATTAGATAACGCTGTGGTAACTGTGCCGCACTGACAATCGTACGATTGGCCGCCGGAAACTGATAATCGGCTAAGGTACTGGGCGCAACCCAACGCACCTCTTGCCCTTCAGCACCATAGGCTTGCCCACTAAAGCGCAACACCTCATAGACATCCAGCAACACATGCAAATCTGGGTAATCATGGCGCACCTGAATCAGCGGCTGGGGATGATCAATGACAATCCCCAGCTCCTCGTGCAATTCACGCGCTAACGCCTGTGCTGGGCTTTCACCAGCTTCACACTTGCCGCCAGGAAACTCCCATAAGCCGCCCATATGCTTGGCACTAGGGCGCAGCGCCAGCAGAATCTGCTGCTTGGCGTTGCGAATCACCGCAGCCACCACATGCACTCGCTTAGTCATTGAGCCGCTCCCGACAGAACACCCAGCTTACGAACGGTAGTCAGCATTGATGCGTACATATTCATGGGACAAGTCGGTGGTCCAAATCGTTTCAGTGCAACCGCCGCGCTCCAGCTCAACACGAATCAAAATCTCCGCCTGCTGCATCACTGCCGCGCCTTGCTCTTCAGTGTAACTGGCGGCACGGCCACCTTGCGCGACAATGCAGACATCATTTAAATACACATTGACCTGTTCCGTGTCTAACTCCTTAACACCGGCATAACCAATCGCTGCGACAATCCGACCCCAGTTTGGATCAGAGGCGAATAACGCGGTTTTGATCAATGGTGAATGGGCAATCGCATAGGCGACATCAAGACACTCTTGCTGGTTGACACCCCCTTGCACCTGCACCGTGACAAACTTAGTTGCACCCTCACCATCACGTACAATCGCTTGCGCTAGCTGCATCGCCACCTGATTAACCGCTTGGCGTAAAGCTTTATACAACTCACCCTCAGCTGCGGTAATCGGCGCAAGCGCGGCCTGGCCTGTAGCAATCAGCATGCAAGAGTCGTTGGTGGATGTGTCGCCATCAATGGTGATGCGGTTAAAGGACTTATTCGCCGCATCGTGCAAAATATTGTGCAAAATAGTCTGACTGACCGCCGCATCGGTGGCGATATAACCCAACATGGTCGCCATATTTGGACGAATCATCCCCGCACCTTTGCTGATGCCGGTGACCGTCACGGTGACGCCCTCGTGCTGAAACTGCACACTGGCACCCTTGGGCAGCGTGTCCGTGGTCATAATGCCTTCAGCAGCCAATGCCCAATGGTCTTCAGCTAAATCAGCCAATGCTGCGGGCAATGCGGCAACAATTTTGTCGACCGGCAATGGCTCACCAATTACCCCAGTGGAGAAGGGTAAAATCTGTTCAATCGGACATTGCACTAGCGCAGCAAGCTGCTGGCACACTGCATTAGCGGCCTGTAAACCAAGCTCGCCGGTAGCGGCATTGGCGTTACCGGTATTGACCAGCAAGTAACGTGGACTGGATTGCATACGTTGTTTACACAAGATAACAGGGGCGGCACAAAACGCATTTTGCGTATAGATACCTGCCACAGTACTGCCCTCTATAGCACGCATCAGCACCACATCACGGCGACCTGGTTTTTTGATCCCGGCACTGGCAATGCCTAACTCAAAACCTGCAACAGGGTGCATTACTGGTAAATCACCTAAGCCAACCGCCATAATCATTCTCCCGCCAATATATTGCGCTACGCGCGAAAAGAAACGCCGCACACAGAGTTGTTCTGGTACGGCGTAAAATCATACTTGCTATCACTTTAAAACATCAAAGTGCTGTTACAACATTAGCTGATACGTCCACAGCAATGCTTGTATTTTTTACCTGAACCACAACTGCACGGCTCATTACGCCCCATTTTCGGTTCACTGCGCACTGACGCGACAGCAACAGGTTCAACCGCTAAAGCCTGCTCTTGCGTGTCATCAATACCTGCCGCATCCTCATGCTGGAACTGCATGCGCTCGGCCATCTCTTGAGCTTGCTGACGTAAACGTGCCTCTTCTTCGGTTGGGTCTTCTTGTCGAATCTGTACATTAGACAAGACGCGAATCGAGTCGCGCTTAATCGACTCAAGCAAGTCACGGAACAAGTTAAAGGATTCACGCTTGTACTCTTGCTTAGGATTCTTCTGCGCATAACCGCGCAAGTGAATACCGTGACGCAAGTGGTCCATCGCGGATAAATGCTCTTTCCACAAATCATCCAGCACGCGCAGAATAATTTGCTTCTCAAAGGAACGTAAACCTTCGGCACCGACCAACTGTTCTTTTTCAGCATAGGCAGCCGTCACTTGCTGATGAATGCGCTCACGCAAAGTGTCTTCATACAATGAATCATCTGCATCAAGCCACTGCTGAATCGGGAGCTGGGTACCAAAACCTTCCACAATGGCCTGTTCTAGCTCAGCAATATTCCATTGTTCAGGTAATGACTGCGGCGGAATAAACTGCTCAATGGTGCTGTTTAACACTTCATGTCTAAATTCAGCCACCACATCACCGACATCATTGGATGACAATAAGGTGTTACGCATGTGATAGATGACTTTACGCTGCTCATTGGCCACGTCATCGTACTCAAGCAGCTGCTTACGCATATCGAAGTTACGACCTTCCACTTTGCGCTGGGCTTTTTCAATAGCATTACTGACCATGCGATGCTCAATCGCTTCGCCTTCTTTCATCCCTAGCGCTTTCATAAAGTTTTTAACGCGGTCTGAAGCGAAAATACGCATCAAATTATCTTCAAGCGACAGGTAGAAACGCGTCGAACCTGGGTCACCCTGACGGCCAGAGCGACCACGCAACTGATTATCAATGCGGCGTGATTCGTGACGCTCAGTGGCAATCACATGCAAACCACCCGCCTCAATCACCTGCTGATGGCGCTTCTGCCAAGCCGCTTTAAGCGTGGCAACATGTTCCGGATCTGGATTTTCCAGCGCGGCCACTTCAGCTTCCCAACTACCGCCCAAGACAATATCCGTACCCCGTCCCGCCATATTGGTGGCGATAGTGACCGCACCAGGGCGACCGGCTTGAGCAATAATATCGGCTTCTAAATCGTGGTGCTTGGCGTTCAGTACTTTATGCTCAATACCTTCAGCTTTTAGGACTGCAGAGATATGCTCAGAGCTATCAATAGATGCCGTACCCACCAATACCGGACGGCCTTGTTCTTGGCATTCACGGATATCGGCAATAATCGCCACGTACTTTTCAGGCTGGGTTAAAAACACCAAGTCGTTAAAGTCTTTACGCGCAACCGGACGATGAGTTGGAATAACCGTGACATCTAAACCATAAATCTGACGGAACTCAAAGGCTTCAGTGTCTGCCGTACCGGTCATACCAGAAAGCTTTTCATACAAACGGAAGTAGTTCTGGAAGGTGGTCGAGGCCAAGGTCTGGCTCTCAGGCTGGATATGCACGCCTTCTTTGGCTTCGATAGCTTGGTGTAAGCCTTCAGATAAGCGACGGCCGTGCATGGTGCGCCCGGTGTGTTCATCGACCAGCACCACTTGCCCATCTTGTACAATATACTCAACGTTACGGTTAAATAAGGTATGCGCACGTAAACCAGAATTCACATGGGTCAGCAGGCTCAAATTGCTGGCGGAATATAACGATTCATTTTCAGCCAACAAGCCCAGCTCAGTCAGCTTTTCTTCAATATACTGGTGACCGGCTTCATTGAGTTCAACCTGGCGCATTTTTTCATCAATGCTGTAGTGCCCTTCTTCCAGCACTTCGCCTTCTTCATCTTCCAACTGACGCTTGAGCGTTGGAATAATTAGATTGATGGTTTTATATAACTCTGAGCTGTCTTCAGCTTGCCCAGAGATAATCAATGGCGTGCGCGCCTCATCAATTAAGATGGAGTCGACTTCATCAATCACGGCAAAATGTAAGTCACGCTGGAATTTATCTTCAACACTAAACGCCATATTATCGCGTAGATAGTCAAAACCAAATTCGTTATTAGTACCGTAGGTAATATCACTGGCATAAGCCGCGCGTTTGTCGGCAGGGTCCTGAAAGGGCACCACAACACCGACAGTAAGGCCTAAAAACTCATACAGCGGACGCATCCAGTTGGCGTCACGACGGGCTAAGTAGTCATTCACCGTGACCACATGCACACCTTTAGCCGGCAAGGCATTGAGGTACACCGCCAGCGTTGCAACTAAAGTTTTACCTTCACCGGTACGCATTTCAGCAATTTTGCCGTCATGCAAGGTTTGCCCACCAATCAGCTGTACATCAAAGTGGCGCATACCCATCACACGCTTACCGGCCTCACGGACTACGGCAAAGGCTTCAGGTAAGAGTTTATTCAGGCTTTCACCACCCGCTAAACGCTCGCGAAACTCATTGGTTTTAGCTTGTAATTGCTCATCCGATAGAGCCACCATCTGCTCTTCAAACGCATTAACGGCGTTGACCGTTTTATACATACGTTTGACGTCACGATCGTTTTTACTGCCCAGGAGTTTTCTGAATAAAGGCGCAAACATAATTAATAACGCTTCCATTTTTGGGGGGGTGAAGGCGCGTAAGACATACTGGACTCACCCGCACAAAAAAACCATTCTACCCGTATTTGCTGTTGAATAAAGTACCTTAGTCAACCAGCGTACTTACGGGCACACTAAATTTAAGCCGCTCAGCATAACCACTACTTTATTGTGGGCTATACTATTTAAGTAACATTGTACTGCACTCACTGCATTTCAAGCGTATTTTGGCAAAAACTATACTCCCATCGCTTCGGCTATTGGTTTTTTGTGAGGTGATCGATGAGTTACCGTCCCATTAAGGCGCAAAACAGCAATAATGTGCTGCAAAAGAGCCTACCTCTGCAGCGTTTAGTTGCGCGTGCGCAAAGCGTTGATTATTTACAACAACTGCTCAATCAATACTTACAACCTGCGGCACGTGAACACTGCCTCTTGGCCAGCTACCAAGACGGCCTTATCACCCTGATTGTCACCAATGGGCACTGGGCCACTCGTTTACGCTATCAACAAAAACGTTTGCTGCAACAGTTACAAAGCTTGACCGAATTTAGTCAAGTCACACGTATTCAGTTTAAAGTGCGCCCGCCGATGCAGTCCGAGAAGCCCATCACGCGCACGATTAAACTGTCTGAGCAGGCGGGCCAGATTATTCAGTCAAGCGCAGAAGCCACGCGTGATCCAGTCTTGCGCGAGGCTCTACAACGCTTAGCCCAGCAGGCAAAAAAACCATAGTGCAACAGTCATCACATCCCTTTGACTGCATAGATAGCCGCAGCATTGCGCCAGTAACCTTTATAGTCCATACCATAGCCAAAAATATAGCGATCTTCACAGTACAGTCCGACAAAGTCAGCTTTTAGGTCAGCGCAGGCTTTACGATCATGCTGTTTATCCACTAATACAGCAGTGTGCACTTTACTCGCGCCAGCACGCTGACAAAACTCTATGATTGCTGACAAGGTATGGCCTTCATCCAAAATATCGTCAATGATCAGTACTTCACGATCCATAAAAGAGATCTCTGGCTTCGCCTTCCAAAACAGTTCGCCACCACTGGTTTCATTGCGATAACGGCTGGCGTGCAAGTAGGACTGCTCCAACGGAAAGGTGAGTTTAGTCAGCAAATTACCGGAAAATATCAAACCACCGTTCATTACACAAAAAACCACAGGATTGCTATTGCACAACTGTTGATTAATCTGTGCTGCTACCTGCTCAACCGCGGTTTGCACCTCATCAGCAGTGAACAAAATATCGGCCTCGGCCATTACTTGCTGGATATGTTCAAGATTTGCAGACATCACAGGGCTCTTTATTAAACAATTAAGGCGCAAAAGGTACTGCGCCAGAGGCTTTAGAGCAAGTATTGAGAGCAAACAAAGTGCCGTTTTACCTCGATTTCGTTTAATCTAGCCCTCTACTCTTTAGACTTTGGAGCTTTTCATGTACGCCCATGAAATCCGTCACCCGCTGATTCGTCACAAACTTGGTTTAATGCGCCGCGCTGAGATCAGCACGAAAAACTTTCGCGAGCTGGCTCAAGAAATTGGCACCTTATTGACCTATGAAGCGACCAAAGACTTAGCTTTAGAAACCTACTCTATTGATGGCTGGAGTGGTCAGGTTGATGTGGAGAAAATTGCCGGTAAAAAAATCACGGTCGTACCTATTCTGCGTGCAGGTATCGGCATGTTAGAAGGGGTGTTAAGCCTGATCCCTAGCGCTAAAGTCAGCGCAGTCGGTATTGTGCGCAACGAGACCACTCTGGAAGCTCACACTTATTTAGAAAAACTGGCGCCCGATATGCCCGCGCGCCTGTCATTGATTATTGACCCTATGCTGGCCACCGGCAATTCGATGATTGCCACCATCGATCTATTAAAAAAAGCTGGCTGCAAAGAAATTCGCGCCATGGTCTTAGTCGCCGCGCCAGAAGGGATTAAGGCAGTTAACACAGCCCACCCAGATGTTGCTATTTATACCGCAGCGATTGATCAAGGCTTAGACAGCAACAGTTATATCGTGCCAGGCTTAGGTGATGCCGGTGATAAGATTTTCGGTACCAAGCAAAAGGAGAGCTAAGTGATGCTGTCTCACCCTCCTGAGCCCGCTTGGCGACAGGCGTTAGCTGGCGCGCAAATGCTCTTTGTGGCTTTCGGTGCGCTGGTACTGATGCCGTTGATTACCGGCATGGATCCAAATGTTGCCCTGTTTACTGCAGGGCTTGGCACACTGGTATTCCAACTGGTGACCAAACGCCAAGTGCCAGTCTTTGTCGCCTCAAGCTTTGCCTTTATTGCGCCCATTCTCTATGCAAAAACCAACTTTGGTTTACCCGCCGTACTGGGTGCGATTATGGCATCGGGCATGGTCTATGTGCTGCTCAGCGCAGCGGTGCGCCTTAAAGGTACCGACTTTATCGATAAACTGCTGCCGCCGGTAGTGATTGCGCCAGTAATCATGTGCATCGGTTTGGCGCTCTCGCCAGTGGCGGTCAATATGGCCATGGGTAAATCTGGTGATGGCGCCATGCAACTGATTGCCTACCCCACGGCTATGACCATCTCCATGTCGGCGCTAATCACCACTCTAGTAGTGGCCACCTTAGGGCGTGGTCTATTTCGCTTGGTGCCTATTTTGGCTGGAATTATTGTCGGCTGTACCCTGTCGGTGATCCTTGGTGAAGTCAATACGCACGCCATTGGGCTTGCGCCTTGGTTTGCCATGCCGGCCTTTGTTGCACCTGAATTTCACCTCGGCGCAATTTTGTTTATGTTGCCGGTCGCTTTAGCGCCCGCCATTGAACATATTGGCGGGGTGATTGCAATTGGCAGTGTCACAGGTCAAAACTATATTAAACAGCCCGGACTGCATCGCACCCTACTGGGTGATGGCTTGGCAACCACCACTGCGGGCATGCTGGGCGGCCCACCCAACACCACCTATGCTGAAGTGACTGGCGCGGTGATGCTGACCAAAAACTACAATCCAATCATCATGACTTGGGCTGCAAGTTTTGCCATTGCCCTAGCCTTTATTGGTAAATTTGGTGCAGCACTGCAAAGTATTCCCGTGCCGGTGATGGGCGGGATCTTGTGTTTATTGTTTGGCTCGATTGCGGTGGTGGGTTTAAACACATTAATCCGTAATCAAGTGGATTTATCCGAAGCACGCAACTTGATTATTGTCTCGGTTACTTTGGTCTTTGGTATTGGCGGCATGAGCATTGGTAGCGGTGATTTCACCTTATCCGGTATTTCTTTATGCGCAGTCATTGCCTTGCTACTCAATATCCTACTGCCGGGCAATAAGGGCGGGGGAAACCCATTACCTGAACACGATAAAGAGGCGACTCCGCGCGATTAACCTGCCGCGCTAAGCAGCCATTCGGCACAGGCAAACAGCCCTATTATCTAGGGCTGTTTGCCTTATAATTAGGCATTTTGATCGACACAGTCCTGAGCCTGAGCGGCAAAGTCCTTCCGTAACCACGGCACTGCAACTAAGATAAATCGACACGATTAAGAGTTTATTTGCAGCCATGCCTGACCTCCCCTTAGCTGTTAACGCCTCGCCCCACTTGCTCGGATCTATTCTGGACGAGTTAGACGATCTCGGGCACAACCGAGCGCATGTTTTCCAGGCGGCTGGCGTTACTCGCTCGGAGCATATGTTTGAAGCCGAACTCAGTGCGATGCAGCGCAGCACGCTATTTAACTACGCGTGCTGTCTACTGGCGACAGAATCGGGGCATGGCCAGGGCGGTCAGGGCTTTGTACAAAAATCCGTCACCGATATGCTGATGTATTGTGTTATTACCTGTAAGGACCTTAATGAGGTTATTCAGCGCACTGCGGCCTTCTGTAGCATGGTCGAATCAATCGGCATTGTCCTTCGTTTAGAACATAAAGGCGCTCTGGTTGAATTAAGCATCGAGCTTGGCCAGCCTGCATCCAAGTCCTCATCACTGCTGCTAACGCTCGCCGCTATGAGCACCTTTTATCACCTCTTCTCTTGGTTAATAGCAACTGACTTACCCTTAGAGCAACTGGGCTTATCGCATATGCCGCCCAGCAAGCAGCTGCCTGTGGGTGTCTTACACAGTCAGCCCACGCGTTATCAATGCACCAGCAATCACTTTACCTTCTCAACCGCTTGGCTATCACGTCCAGTAGCACGCAGTTACGACCAGTTAAAACAAGTGATTGATTACTTTCCAGTCAGCTTGTTATCAGCCAGCACCTCTGAGCAAAAATTATCCGCACGGGTACAAAACATTATCCAAACATCCCTTAATGGATCGCTAACGCCTGTCACTGCTGAGATTACCGCCCAACTGGTCAACCTAAGCCCAGCCACCTTACGACGAAAACTGCGCAATGAAGGCACCGATTTTACCCAACTGCTCAACCTCTGCCTGCACGCACAAGCTCAACAGTATCTGATCCGCCAAGTCCCGATAAAAACCATTGCACTGCAACTGGGCTTTAGTGATGACCGCGCGTTTCGACGGGCATTCAAGCGTTGGCATGGACAAACGCCGACAGAGTTTAAGCAGCATATCCAATCGAGCAAGGTATAACCCTATGAGCAGCTCCAGCCCACTGGCATTTGACTTTATCATTGTCGGTGCAGGCTCCGCCGGTAGCGTACTGGCCAACCGCCTTAGTGCCAACGGGCGCTATTCGGTACTTGTATTAGAGCAGGGCCCAAAAGACAGCAGCCCACTCTTAAGTATGCCCAAAGGTTTTGGCGCAGTGCTGACGGGAAACACCTATGTCAGCCGTTATCCAGTCCAACGTGAAGCAGGTCGATCCAATCCAGAAGTCTGGCTACGCGGAAAAACGCTGGGGGGTTCAAGTTCCGTAAACGGCATGATTTGGCTACGCCCACAGCCGGCACAATTAAAAACATTATCTGCGGCAGGCGGTTCCGATTGGAGCTGGGAGCAGATGCAGCCCTACTTCGATGAGCTGGACGGCAGTGGTAGGGGCAATGGCATCATTGCCGTAAGCCCTCATCACTCGCAGTATAATATCACTCGCGCTTTTGTTGACGCATCAGTGGCAACAGGTCTGCCCCGCTTAACTCAGCTGGCCGAACTAGGGCAGCAAGGCAGTGGTTATCTGTACTTTAATATCGATAGCAAGGGCCAACGTTACAGCGCTGCCAGAGCGTTTTTAGCCCCGCTCAAAACACGAAAAAACGTACGCATTGAAACCGCAGTGCAAGTCAATTCTTTGCTGTTTAACGGGCTGCGGGCAACGGCCGTACTCTGTCAACGCCACGGTCAAGCCATCACCTACAAGGCCAATCGCGAGATTGTGCTCTGTGCTGGAGCCTTAGAGTCACCACAAATCCTGCAGCGCTCAGGGATTGGGCCAGCTGCGCTATTGCAGTCACTGCAGATACCCCTTATCTATGCTAATCCAAATGTTGGTGCCAACCTGCGCGAGCACCTTCTACTGGGCCTAAGTTTCGCGGTGCAGGCCAAAGGTGACAGTGAAAACAATCAATATGCAGGCCTGCCCCTGCTCGGCAATTTAATCCGTTACGCCATAACCCGCAAGGGTCCAATGGCACAGTCACCCTGTCATGCTGCTACCTCTGTCCGTTCTGCCGCGCACCTAGACAAACCTGACATCCAAATAATGCTCAGCCCCTTTTCACGCGAGAACAACACCTTTAGCGACACCCCAGGAATCAGTATCAGCGGCTACCCGATTTACCCTCAAAGCACTGGACGTATCACTCTGCGCTCAGCCACCCCAGGAGTTATGCCACTGATTGAGCCAAACTATCTCAGTCACGCCGAAGATCGCCGAGTAAGCATCGCAGCAGTGCGCTATATACGCAAAATAGCCGCACAACCGACACTGGCCTGCAGATTAGGCAAGGAAATGCCGCCCAGCGCAGCAGCGCAGAGCGATGAGCAGATTATTCAACTGTATCGCAGCAATGCTCAGCCTGGCTTTCACACCACAGGTACCTGCGCCATGGGCCATGATCCCCAGCATGCGGTGGTTGATGGTCGCGCACGGGTGCACGGTATTGCTGGAGTCCGAATAGTCGACTGCTCTATTTTCCCGCAAATGCTCTGCGCAGTAACCAACGCATCCATCCTGGCCATTGCCATGCGCGCAGCAGATATGATTTTAGAAGAGCAATGCAACAAAGCTAGTTGACATCCACCCCCCGCTTAAAGAGGCTGTCGCAAATCATTTAATAGCCCATGATGAAATAGTTGCTCGGCGATTTCGATGACAGGACGATTCAATTGCGCTCATCCGGGTAGTTACGATCTTTTTCTGTCATCGACAGGATGAGCCCTGACATCCCAAGCAGTGAGCCCATAAAAAGCTGATCCTCAAGTGGCATCATGCCCAAGAAAATGGCCTTAGCGTCCCCCTGCTTGAAGCGTCTTCCTGATGAGGTTGTCGTCACTCGGTGGGGCGGGGGTGATGAGGCTGGCAATTCCTGAAAAAGCGCAAATTGCCTGTCATCAGGCGTGGGCATGCATGCTGTCGACACGGTAAGCTCTCAGATGGAAATGTGATCCATTTTACAGTATTACCCCTTTCGCGACAGCCTCTTAAAGGTAGAGGAATAGCCTTTGGAGACAGTTGCAGCCAGAGCCTTACGGCACATGGTTTTAAATCAATGGCGAGGCTCGACTGGAAAGCTGCTGATCTGCGCTGAGCATCCAATACGAAGCCGGCTCACTGACAAATTTCAGCCAGTACGCCGCTGGTGAGTTTTGCTAAATCATCAGGACTTAACTCTATTTCTAGCCCTCTGCGCCCGGCACTGACATAGATGGTGGGATAGTTTTTGGCGGATCGATCAATCACAGTTTTAAGGCGCTTCTTTTGCCCCAGTGGGCTGACCCCGCCCAGCACATAGCCTGTCGAACGCGCCACATCAGACTTATCTGCCATCACAGCCTTCTTAGCGCCGGCAGCTTTTGCGATCAGTTTCATACTCAGCATCGATGACACCGGAAGAACGCCAACAGCTAAATCCTTATTGTCGAGCAGCACAACCAAGGTTTTAAAAACCCTTTGCCCCGGCACACCCATTTTCTCGGCGGCTTCCAGCCCATAGGATTCACTGGATTCATCGTGCGAGTAGGTATGGATGTTATGGGCAACTTTGTTTTTCTTAGCGACATTGATTGCGGGGGTCATTTCGATCTCATCGTTCTAATACATAACTAAAGAGTGCGCCTTAGCGCCTACAGTAAAAACCGTTTTGCCCGGAGCGGTACTTGAGAATCTTATCATCACCCTGCCGCCAGACGAACACGTAAAAAGCGCGGACTCGCCAGTAAAAACAGCCACACAACAAGTACAAATGGAGATGTCAGAGCGGGCATTCCTAAAGGTTCCAGCGCAGCCGACATCGCAGCAAACACAATAGCCGTCACAACCACAGCCAGCAGTCCATAGGTTATAGAAGCGGTATTTACTACGAAGAAGCCGCGACTAAATACAATGGCCGTAAGGACACAATTAAAACCAAAAGCGCCAGAGTTGATCGCGGGTTCAGCAGCCCCCATCGCCCATGCAACCAGTGCCCCGACAAGTGAGCCCAAGAGTGCTGCGCCACAGACTGCACGCGAACTGATAAGCAGGCCAACGGCAAATATAATACCGGTTATGACGCTGCCCTGAAAAAACACCTGCGCAATCCCGCTAAACAAACCTTCTCCGAGGGTCGTCGCAGTAACAATACCCTCAACCGTTGCAGCTTTTGGCAGCCCCGCTGTTGGCAGAATGCCTGTGGATTGCAGTCGGCCAAAACGTGCACAGGCCAAGACAAACAATACAGTGGTTAAAACAAAGGGGGCCGTCAGCGCAGGAATGCCCCACTTATCGAGAAATGTCATTAGCGCAGACATCATGACCGTGGTGCATGCTGCAGCAAGCACAACATAGCCAAATACCAAAATGCTTGGTTCAAGAAAACACACTAATGCAATCGCCACCAGCGCACCGTTGAAGCCGAATAATCCAGCCCTGACATCGGCTCGATCTGTTCCAAGCAGGATGCCTGTCGCGGTACTCGCCAGTGTTCCAATCAGAACAGCAAAACCTGAAGCCACTGAACTGTAAAAAACACCTACAAGAAAAATCAAACCCGTATAGCTATTGTTCTGCAGCATCACCTGGCCAATGCCACGCAGCACTGAGTCCAAGAAACTGAGCGCTGAGTGCGGCGCCAGCTTGTTTGAAGTATCGAGTCCAGTAGACGACATCTTGGCCAAGAGCGCCGCAAACGCAGCGTAAATATTGACAACTTGCATAAGTATGTTCCAAGAATGGCGTTCGCTTAATGTTTGAATGAATCCGCGCCAAGAAAAGCCCGCGACTCAGTTAAGAAGTTTAACTGGCTGCCCCGTGGAAACACCACTCTTTCATCACCCTCCTGCCACGCGGGGTATGTGCTCATGATCTGTTTGAACCCTGGGTGTTCCAGCCAAGCCCTGAGCCACTGCTGTAGATGCGGATAGGGCAAGCTGTAGAAGACGCCCTGATCAACATGGGCAAACTGCCGCACAAAAGGCAGGATGCCAATATCAGCAATACTGATCTTGTCCCCCAGCAGATAGCGGTGTTGCGCCAGCAAACTGTCTAACTGCTGCAAAAACACCTCGCCTTTCTGGCGGTACTCTAGCGGGCTGAACTCGGGATAACGATCGGCGTATTTGTAGCGATCGAGCCAGTGTTTAAACTCATTATCGTTCTCTTCGATCAAGGCATTGGCGTGGGCTAAATCGGTATTTAACAAACCCTGCGGATCATTTTGCTCAAGCGCCCATTGCAGAATCTCTCGGCTTTCCTCGATAACCCGCCCCTGAGCGCGGCCCTCTGCCGCCAACTGCAACACAGGTACAGTGCCCTTAGGGCTGATCGCCAGCATCTGCTCCGGCTTATTTTTCAGCACAACCTCGCGCAGCTCGACCTGCAGCTGGGCAAATAGAATCCCAAGTCGAGCGCGCATCGCATAAGGGCAACGGCGAAAGGAGTACAAACGATGCGGTGAGAGGATCATAGTGCGCGTCCGAGAGGGTCAATTAAATCGCTGATTATAGAGGAAAAATCCTTGATCAGGGCGCAGCGCTGCCGGCCAGTGCAGGACTGCCTGAACGACCAGCCGGCATTGGCGCTATTGGTGTGTCAGTCGTTGCCCTTGTCGCCGTTAGTATTCCCCTGAGCTTGATCTTTTTTCTGCTGCACGCGAGCAAATTCTGCCAGTCGATCAGCCACCCGTCGGTTAAAGCTGTGCTCTGGGTACACCCCGTCAGCATCGGCCAGCCCTGCCTGCATCTCCGTTAGCAGCTCAATGGCCTGATCGATATGCTTGAGCGGGTACAGATTGAAGCGCCCTTCCCGCACGGCTTCGCGAACCTGCTCATTCAGCATCAGGTGCTCGACATTACTGGCAGGAAGCAAAACGCCCTGACCTTTGACGCCACCCGACTGTGCGCACACATTAAAAAAGCCCTCGATTTTCTCATTCACCCCACCCACCGCCTGAACCTCGCCGTGCTGGTTCATCGAACCGGTCACCGCCAGCGACTGCAATAAAGGTACGCCGGTAATCGCCGATAACAGCACACAGGTTTCCGCTACCGAGGCGGAATCACCCTCCACTCCAGCGTAGGACTGCTCGAAGGCCAAACTGGCCGACAGCGAAAGCTCACTCATAGGTGCATAACGGCTGGCCAGAAAACGCGATAAAATCATCACCGCCTTACTGTGAATCGGCCCACCCAGCTTAGCTTCTCGCTCAATATCCACCACCTGCCCTTTACCCGGACGCGCGGTGGCCGTTATCCGCGAGGGCTGACCAAAACGAGTGGCGCCAACTTGCAATACGGACAGACCATTGACCTGCCCCACCTGCTCACCTTGGGTGCTGATCATCACCACACCACGGCGAATGTGCTCAAGACTGCGCTCACGAATACGGCTGGCCCGATACTCGCGCTCATCAATGGCCTGCTGTACATGCTCAATACCAATGCAGTCTGCTCCTGCCTGCCCCGCCCAATGATTGGCTTCGGCCAGTAAAACACTCAGCACCCGATCATGGGCAGTCAGTTTTTTCTGGTCGCTGGCCAAACGGCTGGCATGTTCAATCACCCGCGCCACCGCAGCCTTATCCAGCACCTTTAATTTGGACGCACGCGCCATAGTGGCAATCATGCGCGCATAGAGCATGTAGCTGTCATCATCCCGCGCCAGATCGTCTTCAAAATCTGCTTCCACCTTAAACAGCTCAAGAAAGTCTGGGTCGTAATGGGACAAGAGGTAATACAACATACGCTCGCCCAGCAGCACCACCTTCAGGCTAAGCGCAATCGGCTCCGGCTGCTGACTGACCGTACTCGCCAGTCCATACAAACGTTCCAGCGATTCAATACGAATTTTACCGGAGAAAAGCACTCGCTTTAGGCTCTCCCAAGCCAGTGGTTGGCTCAGAATCCGGCGTGCATCCAGAATCAGATAGCCGCCGTTGGCGCGGTGCAGGGAGCCGGCACGAATCAGAGTAAAATCGGTATACAAGTTACCTTGGTAGGCTCTGTGCTCGATCTGCCCAGTCAGATGTTGATGGGTGGGTAGATCTTCGTACACCACTGGCGCGCCGCGGGTGTCGGCATTATCGACCAGCAGGTTGACCTTGTAGCGTTTCAGCAAGCCGTTAGACGCAGCATTTTCACTCTCCTGAAACGCCTCCGCATGTTCAACCACATCCTCACGCACGGCATCCAGATAGGCAACCACCGCAGGCAAATGAGCCCATTTCTCACGCAACTCACCCATGGGACCGCCCAGCGCCAGCTGTACCATTTCTGCATTCAGTGCATGGATACGCTCACGTACTTCCTTACGCAAACGGGGCACTTGCTGAACCGCTTGTTGCAGCTGTTTCTGCAGTTCTTCCACCTTAGCTTCGATCAGCTCTTTCTCCTCATCGGAGAGGGCTTGGTAGGCCTCGGCTTCAATCACCTCGCCATCACGCATTGGCGCAAAAGAAAACCCTTCGGGCATGCTGAGCATGGCAATATTATTGGCGTTGGCTTCTTGCTGAATAACCGACAGCGCACTCTGCTGGCGACGATTGACCTCCTCTTGCAAGGCCTGAATACGCGACTGATACGCCTCACTTTCGAAGGTTGCTGGTACCAGTATTTTCAGCTCGCTGACCAGATCACTCATGTCATTTTTGAAGACTCGACCCTGACCCGCCGGCAACTCAATGGCATTGGGTTTATCCGGCTGCGGGAAATTCAAGACATGGCACCAATCCGAAGGCACCGTCTGAGTAGCAGCGTGCGTGGCTAAAAAGCGCTTGACCAGCTCATGCTTGCCCGCACCCGTGGGCCCCAAGACAAAGAGATTAAAACCACTGGCAGCTATGCTGGCCCCAAACTCAAGCGCGCGCAGTACACGCGCTTGACCAAAGGGCAACTCAAGGTCTGCCAATTCTTCGGTGGTTACAAACGCCAGTTTTTCCAGCGGACAACGGTGGTAAATCTGCTCTTCGGTTAACGCTGCAGGTATAGCCATTCTTGCTCCTTAAAATCCCTTGCCTTGCTAGTTGTTCTGGATGCTCAGCACAAAATCGCTGGCATGGCGCACTTATCATAAAACCAATACCGCTATTGAGTGGCTTTCTCAAGGATTCACCCCAGCAGAATTCAAGCTTCATAGGCCTTACGGTAGCTGCCCTGATAATCAAAAATCCGCTCTTGCACCTGCCAGTAGTGTTTTTTCTTACGCGCAATGACAAAGTCTGGAGCCGGTAATACGGCTTGCATCGCCAGCACTTCGTCCAGCCTGCTGAATTCTTGCGGCGCTTGGCCGTTGGCTAAACGCCGACCAAAGAGCTTATTGAACACCTTGCGTTGCGCCGGCTTACTGAAATCAAAGGACTCACAGAGTTCCTCGCCATCTTCGGCGTGATAGGTGATTTTCAGTTTGCTTGTGTTATTTCTGTCATTGGCATTGAGGGTGATTCCCGCACAGCGGATCACCATAGCATCCTTGAGTTTCAGCGCATCACGCAGCTGATCATCAGGATCAATAATGGCTTTTTTACACTGCTGGCAATTGCGCGCGGCGATATCATTTTCGCTGCCGCAGTGCGGACACTCTTTGAAACGAAAACGGTAATCGCACTGCTCAGGGCGTTGCTCGTGCGCAGCTGTCTCATCCTCGTCATCCCACCCCAACAGCCCATGACAACGACGGCCGTAATGCTCAGTCACTTGCCCAGCAGCGTCTGTTTTACCCCAAAAGATATTGGCAAAACCACAGCCTGGGCACAGCACCTGCACTGGCTCACTGTCGGAATTGGGTTTCTTCTCCCCCACTTCAGGGTGATACAAATTAACATTATTGCCGGTGTAATCAATGACCAAGCAGTCTTTTTTACCTTCGTCCAAACGTAAACCACGACCGACAATTTGTTGGTACAAACTGACCGACTGGGTCGGACGCAGGATGGCGATAAAGTCCACATGCGGCGCATCAAAGCCAGTGGTAAGTACCGAGACATTGACCAGATACTTTAATTGGCGCTGCTTAAAACGCTGAATCAGCGTATCCCTTTCACCCTGATCGGTCGCGCCAGTAATCAAAGCGGTCTGCTCGTGCGGCAGATAACCGGTAATTTCTTTAGCATGATCCACAGTCGCGGCAAAGATCATCACTGCTTGGCGCTCAACTGCTAACTCCATCACCTGTTCAATAATGGCGCGGGTCACGCGCTGGTGTTTACCGAGCAGCTCATTGACATCTTTTTCTGCGTATTCGCCAAAGCGGTTCTGCGCCAGCGCGGAGAAATCATATTGCGCCACAGTAGCGTCAACTAAATCAGGCTTGGTCAGATAGCCGCGGCTGATCATATAAATCAACGGCAGCTCATAAATGCAGTGCACAAAAGGCTTGTCCTCTTCACTACGGACAAAACCACGATAGTGATAGCGATAAATCCAGCCCATGCCTAAACGATAGGGCGTGGCGGTCAGCCCTAGCACTTTTAGGCCTGTATTATGTTGCCGCAGTTGCTCAATAATCCGCTGATACTGACTGTCCTCCTCCCCGCTGACCCGGTGGCACTCATCGATGATAATCAGGGAGTATTCATCTTTGAATTGCTCAAGATTGGCCGCCACCGACTGCACACTGGCAAAAGTCACCTGATGCTGATTGTCCTTACGCTTTAATCCCGCGGAGAAAATACCGCCCTGCACGCCATAGCTTTGGTACTTGGCGTGATTTTGCTCCACCAGCTCTTTAACGTGCGTGACCACCAATATTTTACGCCGCGCCAAACGCGCCAGCTCGGCAATCACCAAACTTTTACCGGCACCGGTGGGCAAGACAATTACTGCCGAGTCAGCGGATTTGCGGAAGTGTTTTAACGTGGCATCCACGGCTTCCTGCTGGTACGGCCGCAGTTTAAAAGGCGCATTCATGATTCAGGACTTAAGGTGATGAGAATGAAAGCAGTCATACTAACAAATCCCCTGAGCTGTTAGCCTGTCAAGCAAACTATTCCGGCTGTTGAGGTGATTTTAATCTCCGGAATTTCTGCCTTTTGACAAGAGAGCTTGCAACTGATGCATGAAAATCTAACAATCCATGGCCCCGCCATCGCTGAAGAACAACTGATTGATGTCTATCGATCCACTCAGGATCAGCCTTCACCTTGGCTGGTGATCAGCGATCAAGTGATGGGCGGCGTATCCAGCGCCGAACTGCAGCAAAACGTGCGTTATGGCTCAAATTGCAGCTGTTTAGTCGGCCGCACCCGTCTGGATAACAACGG
>LSQX01089639.1_pt3 | contig 59203 bp, 52 predicted proteins | sample 654561 | NCBI WGS metagenome assembly LSQX01 (sample SAMN04489861, study PRJNA283612) | anaerobic digester metagenome | isolation source: 4 biogas reactors fed with cattle manure at either 37C or 55C with and... | place: Denmark: Kongens Lyngby | collected 2014
CCTCTTTTTGATCCTGCTCCGCACCAGCGCCCTCCAGCTCTTTGGCAGCCAGGAGGCCTATGTCCCCGAGACCAGTGGCTATATGAGCGAGGTCCTGCTTGACGCCCCCCGGGGCGACATCCTTGATACAAATGGCCTGCCTCTGGCGGTCACGGATGCCGTGGATCGGGTGGAGCTGGTATCCACTCAGATGGATAATGAAGCCTTAAATCGTTTTCTTCTGGACCTGGCCCTTCTTTTCCGGGAATACCGGACTGACTTCAAGAGCCCCCTCCTCGATTGGCTGGATCTGCCCGAAGAGCAGAGGGACCTGGACCTGCTCCAGGCTGACCAGCCCCTGAGATTTGTTTTCCGTAAGACCTATGACCAGATAGTCGACTGGCAGACAGACCGGGATCTCTTTAATCTTATCCTGCCTGAAAAGGCGGTGACCGAACGGCAGAAGCGCCGCATGGTCCGGGAGGATCCCGACGAATTTTTCGATTATCTCCTCTATGACTATTTTGTCATCGAGCCCGACCGGGAATCGGGCAGCCGCCTTTATTCGGACGGCGAAGCCTTCCTGATCATGCAGCTCCGCTATTTGATCCTGGAGAACAACTGGCTTTATGTCAGCCGCCAGCCCTTGGTGATGGCCGACCAGGTCCCCCAGGATCTGGCTGCCCGTCTCATTGAGCAGAATTATCGCTTCCCGGGCATCGTCATCACCAAGAAGTATGTCAGGCGTTACACGGATGACAGCCGCTATGTGGGCCATGCCCTGGGCTATGTGGGCCTGATCTCGGCCAACGAATACAACCGCTTGAAGACAGCGGGTTATTCCATGCAGGACAGCCTGGGCAAGACCGGGGTCGAGCAGGCAGCTGAAGCCTATCTCAGGGGCCAAAGCGGTTCCATGACCATGGATTATTGGTATGGTGAAGGCGAGTCCTCTCCCATCCTTTATCCCGGATCGATCGCCAACCAACCCAGTGCGGGCATGGAAGTCAAGATGACCATCGATATGGACATTCAAAAGGTGGCCCGGGATGAGCTGGAACGCAAGATCATGGAGTATCGGGGCAGCCGGCACCGGGAGCGGATCATGGAGGCGCCCAGCGGTTGCGTCGTTGTCCTGGATGCCAAGACCGGGGCGGTTCTGGCCAATGCCAATTACCCGGATTTCGACCCGGCCGATTTCATCAACCAGGCCAGGGACTCCCAGGCAGCGGCCCGGGTGTCAGCCTTGCTCCAGGACACGGAGAACCGGCCCCTCCTCAACCGGGGCATCGCCGAAACCTATACTCCGGGGTCCACCTTCAAGCCTATTACCGGCATTGCTGCCCTGGAGGCGGCTGCCATCACGCCTATGAATAACCACTTGACCTGCCGGGGAGCCCAGGAGATCGGGGGTTTTCTCTGGCGTTGCTACAGCTATCACGGGGAGATTGATTTTTCCCGGGCGGTGGTTACCTCCTGTAACCTCTATTTCTTCCAGATTGCGGTAGAGACGGGGATAGATCGGATCAGTGACATGGCCAGGACCCTGGGTCTGGGTGAAATGCCCGGCCTCGATATCAGCGGCGAAGTGGCCGGTATACGTCCCTCCCGGGAAGTTAAAAAACAGCTGAATGCCCTGCCCGAAGACCAGACCTGGTTCATCGCTGACACCTGCCAGACTTCCATTGGCCAGTTCTATAACAGTTACAGCATGATGCAGATGGCAAGAGCCGTGGCGGGTTATGCCACCAATGAATTGCCCAGCCCCCATTTCATCAAAGAGATCCTGGCCCCGGATGGCACGGTCGTCATCCCCGAAAAAATTGAGAACCAACCCCTGGGCCTGTCGCCTGCCAACATAGTGGCCCTGCGTGAGGGCATGGTGGCCCTGTCCAAGGAAAGATCCAACCGGACTGGTGTCCTCTTCCATGATTTTCCTATACGGGTGGCTTGTAAGACGGGGACTGCCGAGGCCTACAATGACAAAATGGAAGCGATTTCGAATTCGGTTTTTGTCTGCTATGCCCCGGCGGATGATCCCGAGATCGTGATCGCCCATGCCATTTCGGATGGCCCCTTTGGAGAGTATTCAGCCGATATCTCCTACCGGATCCTCTGTGAATACTTCGGGATCCAGCCCACCCATGACAGGATGGGGTCCTACGATGCTTACCGGGGACAATAGCTTCTGCCTTGTATACTTTCACCGCTTCGTTTACAATGGGATAGCGATTTTTCAGCCTGTGACTTTATATGAGAGGGATTTGACGCATAATTATACTCACTGCCGTCGGTGGACACCATGAAAATTGTACTAATGTCGGATACATCAAAAAATGAATTACTGGTCAATTTCTGCATCGCCTATAAGCAGATCCTGTCCAAGCACGATCTTATCTCTCCCTTTAATACGGCCCGCCTGATTAAGGAAGCGACTTCCCTGAAGCTGGAAACCTACCCTTCCGACATGGACAGCACCTACAGCCGCCTGGCATCCCTGGCCCTCTTTAATGAGATCGATGCCGTTATTTGCATCCGTGACCCATCCCTGCCCACGGCTGAATCACAGCAAAGACTCTTTTTGTCCTGTGACTTCAACAGCATTCCCTTTGCCACCAATACAGCCACGGCCGAGATCCTGGTCCTGGCCATCAACCGGGGCGATCTGGATTGGCGGGAATTGGTGCGGGTATGATGTCCATGGTCCCTGTTACAGAGGCTTTATTTTACTTCCCTGAACGCTTCAGAAGCTGCAATGTCTATCTGCTCAAATCCTCGGATGGGGCGCTCCTGGTTGACCCCTCACTGGCGGTCCAGGATCTACCTTCGGATCTGCCCATCCGGATGATTCTGGCCACCCACGCCCACTATGACCATATCGGAGCCTTGAATTCCTGGAAGGAAGCTATGCCCCAAAGGCCCTTCCTTATGCATGCTGGAGACATCGGCATGCTGGATGATCCGGCCATCAATGCCTCCAAGTTCTTTGGCAGACCCGGCTCCTTCCCCCATCCCGACGCCAGCTTTGAGGACGGGGATAGCCTGACCCTGGATGCTCAATACAGCCTCCAGGTTATCCACACCCCCGGCCATACCATGGGCTCTTCCTGTTTTCTTATCTTCCGTCATGAAGGAGAAGACAAGCAGCCCCTGGCCCTGCTGACGGGCGACACCCTCTTTGATCGGGCCTGGGGACGGACTGACTTTGTGACCGGCGATGACCGCCTCATGCGTCAATCCCTGGAGAAGCTCCATGGCCTGCTCAGCCAGCTGCCGGCTGACCTCCCTGTTTGCCCCGGCCATGCCAGCCTGACCACCGCCCAAGAAGCCTGTCGCTTCCTTCGAATGGCGGGTTTTGCCTCCTAATCCAATTTCGACAAATAGGCCTTGGTTGCCAGACCCTGACAGGCGGCGGAAGCGCTGCCTCTTTCTTTTCTCCCTCATGCTGGGAATAAGTCATGGGGAAAGAAAGGAGTTGAGATCTTATGGGTTTTTCAATGGAGGCCATGGTCACCATTCCTGCCTGCCTGGCGCTTCTGGTAACGACCTCGTCCCAGGCGGCGCCAGTTTCCGTCAATCTCATGGATACCGCCATCCTGGCCATCCATGCAAGCCTGGAATCACAGGACAGTGATGACTGCTGCCGGCATTATGCTTTTGAAAAGGCCGGCCTCTCCCTGCCTGTCGTGGAGACCCATCCACAAAAGGTGGTGGAAGCCCTGGCCCTGGCCCGGGATATGTTCCGGACCTGGGGAGGAGAGAGTCCATGAGGTCAGCTTTGACCGGCAGGTCAAAAAAGCAGGTCAGGCTGAAAAGTGCCGGAGCGATCAGCCTGGCCCTCTGTCTGGTCATGCCCCTTGCCCTGCTCATGTTTGCCTCCATTTATTTGGAGAGCAATCGGGTCAGGGCCAGGCTGGACCTGACCCGGGGCACCGTCTCCATAGCGGAATCAGCCCTGGCCCTTTACGACCGGGAGCTCTATGGAGACTTTGGCCTCTTTGCCCTGGACAGTCAGGATATGGACAGGGCCCTGTCCAGTCTGATCGGTCCGGACCAGGAGGTGGTTTACAGGCTGGAGGCCCTTGACTCCCTGTCGGATACCCAGGTCCTCAAGGCATCTATTTCCAGGCACATGACCTGGCGGGCGGCCAGCTCCCTGATCAAGGATACCCTGGACAAATTTGATAAAATCAGGAGCCTGGGCCAGGAGCTTTCGGTCTCATCCCTGACTGACCTGATCCCGGCTGATTCCCAGGCTGATCTCCAGGCGGTCGATCCGGATCTGGGCTATGACCAGGGCCAGGAGCCCGAATGGTATGAGGACTATTCGGCCTATATGGACGATGAGGTCAGGTCGGTCTATCAGGAGGCTTTGACCAATCTGGCACCTGCCATCATGCCCTCGGCATCAGGTGACATGGAAAACCTTGATTTTGATCCCTTCACCGGATCGGGCCTGGACAGCCTGGCTTCCCTGGTTGACCAGATCCTGGTATCACCTGAGGAGGGCATCCTGGACCGGCTGACCCTTTGCGAGTATTCCCTTTCCTACTTCAGCAGCAAGGCCCCCTTCGTCATCCGGGATGGCCTGCGATATGAAGATAAGACACCGGATGGCCGGATCATCAGCCAATTCCCCCAGGCGCGGAGCCTGGAAGTGGAAGAGATCGCCACCGGCCTGGCCGGCTTGGCAGGTCAATCCCTTGTTTTCATGTTCATTACCTCCATCCGCTTTGCCCTCCACCTCCTCCATGTACTCATGGATCCGGATCTCATGGCTGACTACCGGATGAAAGCGACCATTGTCGTGGCCGCTATTGCCACCCTGTCCCTGGGCGAGGTGGTTATCCCGCCGGAAATTATGACCTGGGTCCTGGTCGTGGGGGATTCCCTCCGCCTTTCGGTCTCCGATACCATCAAGCTGCAAAATGGCAATGAAGTCGATCTTTGGCCCGGCCTGTCACCGGTCAATGTGGCCATGCGCTACAAGGACTACCTGCGCCTGCTCCTCATCCTCCAGTCGCCCGATACCCTGACTGATCGCATATCCGTGATCCTGTCCCGGGTCCATCCCGGCACTTACTGTACCAGTCTGGCCTGCCATGCCGACTGGCAGGATGTTTCCCTCAGCCATGCGGCCGCCTTTATCAGCAGGCTGCCCCTGGAAGACCAGTAGATGGCTGTCAGGAAAAAGCGTGTTTTCAAGGGGGGCTTGACCCTGGAGGCCGCCCTTGTCCTACCCATGGTCCTGATCATCCTCTTCGCCTTCATAGGGGCCGTCAAGGGCCAGGAGGAAGCCATGATCCTCTCTCATGCCCTGGACCAGACGGCCCGGGAAGTGGCCCTCCTCCTGCCCCTGGCAGACTTGGCCGAGGCCTATGTCGATCCCGGTGCCTGGATCAGGGAGATCATCCCGGACCCTGGGCTGGCAGATCTGGCCTTGAATGGCCTGGGCGATATGGCCGCCACCGTCCTGGCCTCTCCCTTGCTCCTCCAGCGGATGGACTATTGGGCTCAATCCATTGCCCATAGCCGGCAGGTCAAACTGGCCGGCGGAGCCAGGCGCTTGGCGGTCGATTTTGATCCTGCCCGGCAATCCATATGGCTTTGCCTGACCTTTGAGCGTCCCAATTACCTGATGACCGACCACTTCCAGGTCAGGTCCAGGGTAGCCATCTGGAATGCCCATCTATTCAAGGGTGAAGAGGAGGGAGAGGAAGAGGAAGACGATAATATCTGGGACTTGTCCAACTTTGAAAGAGGCCTGGCCTTCAGGCGGATCTTCGGCGGGCACCTGCCCCAGTTCTACCCGGTCATTGCCGCCTGGGACGGCCGGGAAGCAGTGTCCATCAAGAGTATGGACTGGACGGCTCCCACCTGGTCGTCGCCTTCCGCCGTCAAGCGGCGTCTGGATGGCTTCATATCCGATTTGGCCCACTTTGAGGGGGCGGGCCAGGAAGGCCCGGAACCGGGCCAAATCGAAAGTCGGCGCTTGATCCTGGTCATTCCGGGCAATGCCCTGGATTGGAAGACTCCGGGACTCCTGGACCTCTGGCGGCAGGATGCAAGCCGCCAGGGAGTTATCTTGGATATTCGGGAGTATGGCATCAGCCAGGCCCATCTCCCCGGCGACTGATTTCCCTTATCCAGAGCCTTTCCAACCCATTGAACTTTAAAATGGAGTAAGATTAAGGCTGTATGAAGTAAATATGGGAATGAATTTATGGGAATTATAGACAAGTTATTCGGTAGCTATTCTGAACGTGAACTTAAGAAGATCCGGGCACAGACCGCTGCTGTACTGGATTTACAGGCCTCTTTTGCGGCCATGTCCGAAGAGGAACTCAAGGGCTCAACCGGACGTTTTCGTCAAAGTCTGGATCAGGGCATGTCCCTGGATGAACTCCTGCCTGAGGCCTTTGCAGCTGTCCGGGAGGCCAGCAGCCGGGTCCTGGGTATGACCCATTTCCCGGTCCAGGTCCAGGGAGGGATCGTCCTCCACCAAGGACGGATCGCGGAGATGAGGACCGGTGAGGGCAAAACCCTGGTGGCCACCCTGCCAGCCTATCTGAATGCCCTGACAGGCCAGGGCGTCCACATCATCACTGTCAACGACTACCTGGCCCAGCGTGACAGCGAGTGGATGGGCAAGATCTACCGCTACCTGGGCCTGGAGGTGGGCCTGATCGTCCACGGCATTGACAAAGCCAGCCGCCGTCAATCCTATGCGGCTGACATCACCTACGGGACAAACAATGAATTCGGTTTTGACTACCTTCGGGACAATATGGTTATGTCCATCGAGGACTGCGCCCAAAGGGTCTTGAACTTTGCCATCGTGGACGAAGTCGACAGCATCCTGGTAGATGAGGCCAGGACCCCCCTGATCATTTCAGGGGCTGGGACCGATTCTTCAGAGCTCTATATGCGGGCTGAGGACTTCGTCCGCAGGCTCCTGCCTAAATATGTCATCCAGAAGGATGCCATGAGGACAGCCGAGGAGATCGATGAGATCGAATCGGGGGCTGACTATATCGTAGACGAGAAGGCCAAGTCTGCTGTCTTGACCAAGCGGGGCGTCAGCAAGGCTGAATCCCATTTTGGCATTGAAAACCTGTCCGACCAGGAAAATTACGAAATCAATCATCATATCTCCAATGCCCTCAAGGCACATGGAACCATGCATGCCGACAAGGACTATGTGGTCAAGGACGGTGAGGTCATTATCGTGGATGACTTCACCGGCCGCCTTATGTTTGGCCGCCGTTACAGTAATGGACTCCACCAGGCCATCGAGGCTAAGGAGGGGGTGGACATCCAGGATGAGAACAAGACCCTGGCCACCATCACCTTCCAGAATTATTTCCGTATGTACAAGAAGCTGTCAGGTATGACGGGGACAGCCCTGACAGAGGAAGATGAATTCCGTCAGATCTATAACCTGGATGTGGTCACCATTCCCACCAATAAACCTATGATCCGCCAGGACGCACCTGATGCCGTCTATCGAACCGAAGAGGGCAAGTATAAGGCCCTGCTGGAACAGGCCAGGATTATTCATGAGACCGGCCAACCCATCCTGGTCGGGACAGTCTCAGTTGAAAAATCTGAAGTGCTCTCCCGCCTCTTCACCCGGGCGGGTATACGACACAATGTCCTTAACGCCCGCCATCATGAAAGGGAGGCTGAGATCGTGGCCCAGGCCGGTCGCCTGGGGGCCGTGACGATTGCCACTAATATGGCTGGTCGGGGTACCGACATCCTCCTGGGCGGCAACCCTGAATTCCTGGCTCGCCAGGAGATGCGCCGCCAAGGCTATGAGGATGAGCTGATCGAGCAGTCCACAGCCCACAACGTCACCGATGACCAGGAGATCCTCAAGGCCAGGCAACTTTTTGCCTCCCTGGAGGACAAGTACTCCCGGGAAATCGCCCAGGAGAAGGAAGCGGTCATCCAAGCAGGGGGCCTTTGTATCATCGGCACCGAGCGGCATGAATCCCGCCGGATTGACAACCAGCTCCGCGGCCGGGCAGGCCGTCAGGGCGACCCCGGTTTTTCCAAGTTTTTCCTCTCCCTGGACGATGACCTCATGCGTCTCTTTGGCGGTGAACGCATGGACCGCATCTTTTCCACCCTGGGTGTGGACGATGATATGGAGATCGCCCATCCTATGCTGTCAAGGAGTATCGAGACCGCCCAAAGGCGGGTAGAGGGCATGAACTTTGCCATCCGCAAGAATGTCCTTGAATACGACGATGTCATGAATATCCAGCGTAACTTGATTTACAAGCAGCGCCGGGAGGTCCTGGAAGGCCAGGACCTGCACGCCTACTACCAGCGGATCCTGACCTCAACTATGGACAAGATCCTGGCTGACTTTTTGGCCCAGTCCCAGGAAACAGAAGACTGGGACAAGGAAGCCTTTTATACCCGGGTCAGTGACCTCTTCGGCCCTCTGCCGGCCCTGGAATCCTTTATCCAGACCCGCCAGCCTAAAGATGGCCTGGACCTGCTCCAAGCCCTAACGGCTGACGCTTTGGCCAGGCTGGAAGCCCGGGCTCATGAGCTGGGTTCCCCTGAACTGCTTCGTGTGGCTGAGCGCCTGATCCTTCTACAGACGGTGGACAACCACTGGATGGACCACATCGACCTTATGGACGATTTGCGGGATAGCATCGGCATGAGAGGCTATGCTCAGCATGACCCTGTTGTTGAGTACAAGCGGGAAGGCTATGAAATGTTCGAGGCCATGAACGAGGCCATTCAGGAAGACGCGGCCCGTATGATCATGAGAGCCAGGCTTACCCGGGCAGATAAGCCCCAAAGCCGGCGGGTACCCAGCCGACTGACAGAGGGCCGGGGCTCCAGTGGCTGGTCCAGGGAGACGGCCGCCGCCGGCCCTGTCGAGCAGGCAGGCGCCAGGCCTGACCAGGAAAGACAGGACCCGGTCAGAAGAAAGGCAAGACCAGGCCGCAATGCCCCCTGCTGGTGCGGGAGCGGCAAGAAATACAAAAACTGCCATCTTGCTCAAGATGAGATGGAAATGACCTAGAGGAGGCATGACGATGAGAAACAGGCGGATGGACGATCGCGCGGTGGCGGCGATCCGTGTCCTTTCAATTGAAGGTGTTGAGAAAGCCCGGTCCGGGCATCCGGGCCTGCCCCTGGGGGCTGCCCCCATGGCCTATGAGCTTTGGGCCCATCACATGAAGCACAATCCAGACAATCCCAAGTGGCTGAACAGGGACCGCTTCGTCCTGTCTGCCGGTCATGGTTCCATGCTCTTGTATTCCCTGCTCCACCTCTTCGGCTATGGATTGACCCGGGAGGATCTCCAGACCTTCCGCCAGTGGGATTCGGTGACCCCGGGCCATCCGGAATACGGGATGACGACGGGCGTTGAGACCACCACCGGGCCCCTGGGACAGGGTTTTGCCACTGCCTGTGGCATGGCCATGGCAGAAGTCCACCTGGCGGCCCTCTTCAATACGGCTGACCACAAGATCGTTGACCACAGGACCTATGTGCTCTGCAGTGACGGCGACCTCATGGAAGGGGTGTCCTCAGAGGCGGCCTCCTTGGCTGGTACCCTGAAGCTGGGCAAGCTGATCGTCCTCTATGACGACAACCAAATCAGTATTGAAGGCTCAACCGACCTGGCCTTTACTGAGGATGTCACAGGCCGCTTTGAAGCCTATGGCTGGCATGTCCTGGAAGTGACCGACGGCAACGACCGGGACGCCATTTCCAGGGCCCTGGATGAAGCCAAGAGCCGGGATGACCGTCCCTCCCTGATCCGGGTCAAGACCAGGATCGGCTATGCCTCCCCCCTGGAAGGATCTGCTGCCTCCCACGGAGCACCCCTGGGCCCTGACAATGTCGTCGAGACCAAGAAAGCCCTGGGTTGGCCTCAGGACCAGGAAGTCCTGGAGCTTCCCCAAGATATCCGTGACTACGGCCTTTCCCTGGCAAAAGAACTGGGCCAGGCCGAAAGTGGCTGGCAGGCAGACCTGGAAACCTGGAAAAAGGAAGTCCCGGATCGGGCTGTTCTCCTCCAAAAAGCCATGGACAAGGAAGACCTCCTGGAGGTCAAGCTGGAAGATCTCCTGGCCCTCTCTGAGAAGGATGAGGCCAGCCGGGTTTCCTCCGGCCGCGTCCTCAACCATCTGGCAAGCCAGACTCCCTTGCTTTTTGGTGGCAGCGCCGACCTGGCCCCCTCCAATAACACAGCCATCAAGGATAATCTCTCCTTCTCGGCTGCCAGCCCCCAGGGATCGACCATCCACTTTGGGGTCCGGGAATTTGCCATGGCGGCGGTGGCCAACGGCATTGCCCTGTCAGGTCTCTTGCGCCCCTATGTAGCCACCTTCCTGATCTTTTCCGATTATCTCAAGGCCGCCCTCAGGCTTTCCTGCCTCATGGAGCTACCCGTCATCTACATCCTGACCCATGACAGTATTGCGGTAGGGGAGGATGGGCCCACCCACCAACCCATCGAACAGTTGACCATGTTAAGGTCCATTCCCGGACTGACTGTCTACCGGCCGGCTGGCCGCCATGAGACGGCGACCGCCTGGTATCAGGCCCTGCAAAATAAGGGTCCCTCTGTCCTGATCCTTTCCCGCCAGACTATAGAGGCAGTGTCCACGGATGGCCAGGCGGCCTGCCGGGGCGCCTACATCGTCCAAGACTGTCAGGATCCCGACCTTCTGATCCTGGCGTCTGGCTCCGAAGTCCCCCTGGCCTGCCAGGCGGCTGACCGGCTGAAAGAGGAGGGGACAGGGGCCCGTGTTATCTCCATGCTTTCCATGGAGGTCTTCGAGCGCCAGGACGAGGCCTACCGGCAGACCATCCTGCCTCCGGCCTTAAGAAAGCGCCTGGCCATAGAAGCCGCCGCGCCCCTACCCTGGTATCGCTATACGGGCCTGGATGGAGTTGTCATGGGGATAGAAAGCTTCGGGGCCTCGGCACCCGGGCATATTGTCATGGAGAAATATGGCTTTACGGTTGAAGGCGTCATGGAGAAGGCCCGTCAACTTTTAGCTGAATCCTAGGGGAGTCTTCATGATCAGCGACCGTTTAGTGGACTTTGCCCTGTCCAGGGCAGAGGGCCGCCGGGTAAAAGATGTCCGGGCCGGTCTCAGTTATTGCTGTCTGAAGCTGGATGATGGGGCCACAGGCCTGGCTTATACCTTTCGTCAGGAACTGGGCCCCTATTGCGGCATCCTGGATGAGGCCGGCAGCCTGATCGGCCGGGAGCTATCGGAGCTTTTGCCCTGGCTCAAAAGCCCCAACCGGCTCAAGGCTGCCCTGGGTCTGGCGGGGGTCAACGCCCTATGCAACCAGCCGGGGCCTGCTTACGATAAGGGCAATGTGACCCTGGCTCTTGACCTGGCTCCAGACGATCGTTTTGGCATGGTGGGGGCCTTTGGCCCCATCCTCAAGGCGGTCAAGGAGAAAACGCAACACATCTACATTTTCGATCAGGCCATAAACAAGGAGGGACAGATTCTGCCAGGGTCCGACTTAGGCAACTACCTGCCCACCTGCCAGGTCATTGTCATTACGGCCACCAGCCTGATCAACCACAGCCTGGACGCCGTCCTGGACCATTGCCAGAAGGCCCGCCAGGTCTTCTTGTTGGGCCCCTCTACGCCCCTCTGCCCCCAGGCTTTCCAGGGCAGTCCTTTGACCCATCTGGCTGGTGCCCTGGTGACCGATCCTTTCAGAGCCTTGGAAATCGTCAGCCAGGGTGGGGGAACCCGGGCCCTGAAGCCGGCTCTGGATTATGTCATGATGCCTCTTTGATGGTTTTCGGCGAAAAAAGCCCGCCCCTGGGGGCGGACTTTGGAGATTGGAGCCGAAGGTGAGAATCGAACTCACGACCTATTCATTACGAGTGAATTGCTCTACCGCTGAGCCACTTCGGCGGACGATAACTATCTTACAAGGCAAGTTTTGACCTGTCAAGCAGGGCAAAGGCCGCAACAGACGGCCCTCCGGGGAGGGCCGCCTGGGCTTCTTTTCTTGCTTAAAATGACCCTTAATCTTCGATATAGGGGATCTGGTCAGCCTCGAACTCACGGGCGGCATATTGTCTGTCAAGTGACAGGACGGCACCTGGGTGGTCACCCGCCCGCTTCCAGAACATGACATTGTCGTTGCCGTTAACTTCTTCTTCAACCTGCTCCAGGATATACCAGTCGAGGAAGAGCCGGGCTGCCCGGTCACCGTCCTCTTCTGCGGCAATGGCCATCTTATCGATGGAGTCGGTGATGTATTCTTCATGGGCCAGGGCTTCTTCAAAAGCTTCCAGGACGCTTGTCCATTCACTCTTGGGGGCTTCGATGGGGGTCAGTTCGATCGCTTCTCCCCGAGACATCATATAGCGGAAAAATCCCTCTGCGTGGACAACCTCTTCCTTGTACTGGATGTACATCCAGTTGGCGGCGCCGGGGTAATCATTCTGGTCCAACCAGTTACTCATCGCCAGATAAAGATAGGCTGAGTGGTATTCTTTGTTGATCTGTTCGTTAAAGAGTTTTCTGACTCTGTCTGTCATCTTCATAGTCCATATTCTCACTTTCACATTTTGGCGGAAGCCGGATTTGATCAGGCTTTCATCTCTTATTTACAATCTTTTTCTATTATAGACAAGTGACCTTTTATGTTTGTTTCCCGTGTTACTTGCAGGCGGGATCATGGCTTTTCAGACGAGCTGTCATGCCTTAGAGCGGGAGTTCATGTTAGAGTAGGAGGGCAGGAGACCATATTATTCTGACAACAAAAGCAGGAGCCGCCATGCAGATAAGGGAGATCCGTTGGCTAAGCGACGGCGGGGAAGAGGATCAGAGGCGGGGACGGATTCCGCTCGGTCCGGGTATCACACTCTTGGACGGGGAACCGGCCGCTTTTTCCGGCCTGGATTTATGGGGCCTGCAAGCTGACCTGGTCCTGGATTCAGGGGCTCTGCCACAGGCGTCGGCCAAGGCCGGCTCCTCCCTCTGGCTTTTTCTACTTTCCCAGGAAGACCGTCATTTTACCTATGCTTCTGACCAGGAGGCTGCAGGCCGCCAGGCCTTTTTTCGTCACGCTATCCTGGGCGGGGAGGCCCAGCTACTGGGCGGGGCCATTGACTTTGCCCTCCTGGCCGACGGCAGGCGATCCCTCCCTGACAAGACAGACCACCTCCACCAGGTTTTCTCGGACCTGGAGGATGCAGGCCGGCTGATTCTGGAGGGCAATCGGGGCGGGGACAGCCTTCGGGAATTGGAAGCCCAGGTGCGGGCTGGACAGGCAGAGATCCAAGCGCAGGGGGAAAGAGCCCTGCTGCCCCACCGCCTCCTGGCTGCCATAGAAGCCGGGGAAAAGGACATCCAGGCCATGCGGGCCGAGGATGGCGATTTGGCCCATCAGCAGCAGGAAGAAAAATATCTGGCTATCAAAACCGAATATGAGACGCTTTTGCGTCTTCGGGAAGAACTTGAGGAAACAGAAGCAAGAGAAGGGGCCTATGGTTCCCGGATCACCGGCATGGGGCACAACATCACCGTCCACGAACTGACTGAGCTGGCCCGGATGCGTAATGAGGGACGACAGCTGGAAGAAGCCATGGCTCGTACAGGCCAGGCACTTGAGGACAGTCGTCGGGACCGGATGAAGGCCGAGCAGGATAGGGCCCTCTTGGGCCGCCGCCTCCAGGACCTGGAAGCAGAAAGGCTTGAAGCCCTGAGAGGACAATCAAGGCAGACGGGCATCCAGGAAAGATCTCCTCTTCCTGTAAAGGAGGAGGCTGGCTTCCCGACCAGCCGACAGCTTATCTGGATGGCCTTGGCACTTGGCTTGGCAGCCGGCCTCTTTTTGGCCTATTTTTATACGCCCTTGGGTTATGGCCTGGCAGGATTGGCCTTGCTTCTTGGCCTGGTCCTGGCCTTGCGAGGGCGCGGTCAGGTAAAAGCGCCTCCCGATCCGGCCCCGCTTCCAGAGGCCAGGGAGGTCCCTCTGGAGATTCTCCTTGGTCAGGCTTCCTCTGAGCTTGATGAGGTCATGAACCGGATCAGGGCCCTTGATGAGGATGAAGCCCGCTATGCCCTTGAGCATGAAAAATTGGGCCGCCAATACCGCCGCCAGGAAAATGAGCTCCTTCGCCAGCTCCGTCCCTATGCGGGTCCCAGTGAGACGGGAGAAGTGGATGATATCCTCCTGACCCTGTCCCGGCAAAGGGATTCCAGCGCCTATTTTCAGGAAACCGTTTCCGATCTTCTCCGGCAGATAGCTGAACTCAAGCACGGCCGTTCCGAGGATGAGATGTTGAAAGAATATGATAAGGCCTGTGCCATGCTTTATGGGATCCCTAATGCAAGTGGCCTCAGCGGCCAGTATCTGACCCGGCAACTGGCCCATGATCCGGATCGAGCCAGGCGGATTCATGACGAACGGGTGGCACTGGCAGGCCGTTTGGACCAGCGGATCCAGGAAGTTAAGCAATTGAAAGAAAGACTCAAGGAGGCTCGGGAGTCGACTGTGACCCTGGCCAGCCTGGAGCAAAGGCAGGCGGTACTTAGACAATCCCTGGAGGAAAGAGCCTTGGATTACAGGCAAAATGGCCTGGCCCTGGCCTGGATGGAAACGCTTTTGACCGGCCTTGACCAGATTGACATTCAGGCCTGGATGAATCTGACCCTGGCTTATTTGGGCCGCTTGACCGGCCGGCGACCAGGCGCTAGTTCCACGCCAAGTTTGCCCCCCTTAACCCAGGCTAAGATGCGTCCGCCCAGGATGGGGGGGGCCAGGAAAACTGAGGTGTCCGCTATTGGCGATCCCAGCCTTTTTGGAACGGTGCCCCGGGTCCTCTCCTATCTGGCGGCCCGCCTGGCCCTGTCTGGCCTGCCGGACCGGACGGCCTGGTCCCGGGTCCCCCTTATCCTCCTTGAGCCGGAACTGCCCGACATATTGACCCAGAAGGCCTATCTTCTGGACAGTCTGGAAGTCTGGGCCCTGGAAACGGGCAAACAGGTCCTCTATTTCAGCCGGGACGACAAGTTGATATCTTTGGCCCGTGAGCGGAGAATGACCATAGGAATGACTGATTGACCGGGGCTGGCTTCAACTTCGGTCAGGCATCAAATAAGGGAAGGGATTTTTATGAAAAAAGGAATAGAGATTGTTAATCAAGAACTCGACGCCCTCAAGGCGGCAGGCCTCTACAGTGAGGAAAGGGTGCTGACAGTGGCCCAGGGCAGCCGGATTGATACCACGGACACCAAAGGGGTCATCAACATGTGCGCCAACAATTACCTGGGCCTGGCCAATCATCCCGAGCTTCTCCAGGCAGCCAAGGACAGTTACGACCAATGGGGCTACGGCCTTTCCTCTGTCCGTTTTATCTGCGGAACCCAGGCACTCCATAAGGATCTGGAAAGGGGTCTGGCTGACTTTTTCGGTTTTGAGGATGCCATCCTCTACTCCTCCTGCTTTGACGCCAATGGCGGCCTTTTTGAAACCTTCCTGACCGAGGAGGACGCCATCATCAGCGACCAGCTCAATCATGCCAGCATCATTGATGGCGTCAGGCTTTGTAAGGCCAAGCGCTACCTTTATCCCAATAATGATATGGTCCAGCTGGAGGCCCGCCTCCAGGAGGCTGACCAAGCCGGGGCCCGGATCAAGCTGATCGCCACGGACGGGGTCTTTTCCATGGACGGGATCATTGCCGATCTCAAGGCAATCTGTGACCTGGCTGATCGTTATGAGGCCCTGGTCATGGTTGACGACTCCCATGCCTCGGGCTTTGTCGGCAGGACCGGCCGGGGGACACCCGAACACTGCGGGGTCATGGGCCGGGTGGATATCATGACCTCCACCCTGGGCAAGGCCATGGGCGGTGCCTCGGGCGGTTTTACCATGGCAAGAAAACCCCTGGTCGACTGGCTAAGACAAAAGAGCCGGCCCTACCTATTCTCCAACACCCTGGCCCCGGCCATTGCGGCCACCTCCCTCAAGGTCCTGGACATGCTCCAGCGGGACAGTGACCTGATTGACCGGGTCAATGACAATACCCGTTATTTCCGAAAGGGGGTTGAGGATCTGGGCCTGGATGTTATCCCCGGGGTCCATCCCATCGTGCCCATCATGGTCTATGACGCTGTCAAAGCCCTGGAAGTGGCTGACTTCCTTCTGGAGGAGGGGATCTATGCCATCGCCTTCAAGTTCCCGGTCGTGCCCCAGGGACTGGCCCGGATCCGCACCCAGATTTCAGCTGGTCACAGCAGGGAGGAACTGGATCTGGCCCTGGCCGCTTTTGCCAAAGCCAAGGACAAATTCGGCCTTTGACAAATGAAAAAAGACCTCCTATAATGTCCGGTGTTCGCACCATTAGCTCAGTCGGTAGAGCAACTGACTCTTAATCAGTGGGTCCGGGGTTCGAATCCCCGATGGTGTACCAAAAGGGCGGTGATTGTCTAGGAATCGCCGCCCTTTGTCATGTCAGTTTTCCCCCGGGGTTGGTTCATATTCCAGGGTCTTCAGGGCCTGGTCATCCAGGACCAGGATCCAGGTCAGGCCCGGGTTGAGGATCAAGGTCTCCTCCTCCAGGAAGTATTGGATAGGGGAAGTATGGGAGGTCTTCTCCCAGCTGACGTCATAGCGCCGGCCCCCGGTCAGATAGACGGCCTGTCCCTGGTCTACCCAATTGATCTTATTGTGGACCCCGTTGGGCATGAGGCTGTGGGGTCGGTGGATGATCAGGATATTGGCCACCTCCAGCTGTTCGCCGGTCGCTTCATCCACCAGGACCTGACTGTCATTGGTCTTAGTGTAGGCCTGGACATCCGCTTGATAGATAAAACTTTCCTGGAGGCTGGAGTAGCGGTAGCTGACTGTCAAATTAGCCTGGCCTCCCGGCGGAAGAAGGAAATCCTGGTAGGCCTGAAGGCCCTGGGTTGGCTCCTCCCTAAGGATGGATTCATAGCGTCTTTCCGCCCTCTTATAGGCCTTCTCCAAGCTGCTGTAGAGATTGTGGGGGGCCACCCGGTGACTGGTCCGGTAGTAAATATCGTAGTCCCCTTTCAAGGCATCCAAAATCCGGATATCTTTGACAACAGGGCTGGGTTCGATGACCCGGTAGTTGCCGGCATAGGCGTAAAAGGCCCGCTCCTGGGCCACCAGGTCAAGAAAGGCCGGCCGGGCGCTTCGGACGGGACCGATAACACCCTCAGGCTCATCTGTGATCAGCAAAAGCCGGGTGGTCCTGCCTTCTGTCAGCATCTGATAGATGAGCTTGGCCTTGGACAGGCCCGACTGGGGCCGGGCAGCGGCCGTATTGTTGATCATGAAGGCGATGGGGTAGCGGTCGGAGAAAAGATAATGGGTCTGTGGCGGGGGAGGGGGCAGGCTTTCAGTGGTCCTGGTCTCACTTGTGCTGGGCCGGCTGGTGACCGGACTGCTGCTGGTGGGCGGCTGGGTCAGGCTACTTTCCGGGGTAGGTGAATCCTGGCCGCAGGCCATGAGGCCTGTAAGGAGTAAGAGAAGCAAAAAGAAGAGGGCCCTCCTTGGGGCTCGGCCCGATTTGAGCCTTGACAGCAAACCAGTCATCATGCCTGTCTCCTTTTTAGACAATTATATCAGTCCTGGAATTTCTTCTGAAAAGTTTAGACTTAAGTCAATAATTTGGTTATACTATTGGACAAAGAGCCAAAAGTCAGGGGATCTCCGGATCTATTTTTGGACAGGTTCCTTGGATAAAATGGCACAAAAGGAGATGAAGCGAATGATACTGACAAAAGAGCAGCAGGCTCTGCTCGATGGCGAAAAGGGAGAAACCATGGCCCGGGTCATGAAGACCCTGGTCATGTATGGGGAGGCCTTTTCAGCCCAAAGAATGATTCCGATCACAAGCGACTATGGCCACACGGTAATCAGCTTTGGCATTGGGGTCATGGACCCGGTCTATGATCTTTATGACAGGCTCCTGGCCGACGGGGCGGTCAGCCAGCAGAAATTTTCGGCCGACCCCCGGCCCCTTGACAAGAAAGTACCTTCTTCCTTCTTGCAGGATCTGGTTTTCAAGATCATGTACAGCAAGCAGGACAAGTATGAAGAACAGCTGAGGCAGTTCGGTCTCTTGAATGAGGAGGCCTATACCTGCGCCTGTTACCTGCCTGAAGTCAAGAATGTACCCAAGCGGGGTGATATTCTCTCCTGGGCCGAGTCTTCGGCCGTGGTCTACGCCAATTCGGTCCTGGGAGCCCGCTGCAACCGCAACTCGGGCATCATCGAACTCATGGGTTCCATCGCCGGTTTTGTACCTGAATTCGGGCTTTTGACCGATGATGGCCGTAAGGCTGACTGGATCATTGAGATCAAGACAGACAAGCTGCCGGAGGCCCAACTCTTCGGCTCAGCCGTGGGCATGAAGGTCCTGGACCAGGTCCCCTATATCAAGGGCCTGGACAAGTGGCTGGGGACTGAGCTTGATGACCGGGCCGTTGCCTATCTCAAGGACTTTGGAGCTGCCACCGCCTCCAATGGCTCTGTCGGCCTTTTTCATGTGGAGAATCTGACACCCGAAGCTGTCGATCTGGGCCAGAGCCTGATCCGGGAAGGGGCCCCCGTCTATGTCGTGGATGACGCGGAACTGGAGCGTGTCAAGGATTCCTACCCGGTCATCTGGAAAAACCCAGAGGCCAAGCCCAAGCTCTGCTTCATGGGCTGCCCCCATATGACCTTGCAACAGCTGAAAGACTGGACCCTGAGAGTGGAGGAAGCTTTGGCCCAGGCCGGAAACCGCAAGGTCAGGATTCCCACCGTCTTCACCTCTGCACCTGACGTTATCCGGGCCTTTGAGGAGACGGAATATGCCGGCCGCCTCCAGGCCACAGGGGTCGTCTTGTCCTACATCTGTCCGCTCATGTATATGAACAATCCCCTGTCCAAGAAGATGCCGGTCATCACCTCCTCCAACAAACTGCGCACCTATACCAGTGCCCGCTTTTACACTGATGAAGAGATTTTGGAAAAGATTACCAAGGGGGTGAAGTGAGATGGCTAAAGTTTTCAAAGGAAGGGTCATCACGCCCGGCCAGGCCCAGGCACCGGCCCTGGTCTCCCGGACAGGTTTCAATACCCTGGCAAGTTACCAGACAGCCCTTATGTTTGGTGACAAGGAGGTCAAGTGCGGCGACCAGAACAACCCGGATCTTTATAAGAAACCCATGATCGCCAGGGCCCTCTGCCTGCCCGAGACCATCGGCTCCACCACCGGCGGCATGGTCCTTTATTGCGCCTGTGCCCTGGATAAGCAACCGGCCTGCATGCTCTTTTCCAAGACCATTGACCCCCTGGCTGCCTCGGGAGCCATCCTGGCGGCCAACTGGACAGAGGCCTCCATGCCGGTCATCGATGAGCTGGGCCAGGAGTTTTTGGATTATGTAAAAGATGGCATGACCATCACGGTAGCCCCTGATGGCACAGTGACAGTTGAATAAAGACAGGAGAACATCAATGAAACCGGACACCCAAGCACTCTTTACCCCCTGGAAGATCGGAAATCTGGAGCTCAAGAACCGGATCGTCCTCTGCCCCATGGGCGGTACCTCCATCTTCGGATGGATGGAACCCCATCATTTTGACAAGGAAGCCGCCAACTTTCTCCTGGAAAGGGCCAAGAATAATGTGGGGCTGGTCATCCCCGGTATCGCGCCCATCCGCAATGTCATGGGGGGATCCTGGCTTTACAAGGGCCAGGGAAAGTTTGACAAGCTCAAGGAGTTCATGACCGAATTCCATAAAACCGGCGCCAAGCTCTTTGTCCAGCTGACCGCCGGCATGGGCCGGGCCATGGCCGTCAATGACCTCATGGTCCTCATGATGAAGAACAAGGTCCTGGGCACCCTGGGCAAGCCTCTTTTCAATATGGACTATATCTGTGCCTCTGCCTCGGCCACGCCCAATCGCTGGGCCGAGGATGTCAATTCCCGTCCCATGACCCTGAAAGAAATCCAGGAGATCATTGAAGCCTTTGGCAAGACGGCCAAGCTGCTCAAGGAAGCCGGGGTCGATGGGGTTGAGGTTCATGCCGTCCACGAAGGCTATCTTTTGGACCAGTTTGCCCTCAAATACACCAACCAGCGGACCGATGAATATGGTGGCTCCCTGGAGAACCGCTATCGGATCGCGGCCGATATCGTCAAAAATATCAAGGCGGCCTGCGGTCAGGATTACCCGGTCTCCCTCCGCTACTCGGTGGTCTCCAAGACCAAGGGCTTTGGCCAGGGGGCCGTACCCGGAGAAGAGGACTTTGTCGAGGTCGGCCGGGATATGGAAGAATCCGAGTGGGCGGTCAAGTTCCTCCAGGAGGCCGGCTATGACATGCTCAACTGCGACAATGGGACCTATGATGCCTGGTACTGGGCCCACCCACCGGTTTATATGCATGAAAACTGCAACCTGCCCTATGTCAAACACATCAAACAATTCCTTGATATCCCGGTCGTCTGTGCCGGCAAGATGACGCCGGATGTGGGCGCCCAGGCCATCCAGGCCGGTGACATTGACGCCATGGGCGTGGCCCGCCAGTTCCTGACAGACCCGGCCTGGGTCACCAAACTCATGGAGGGCAGGGAAGAGGACATCAGGCCCTGCATTGATTGCCACAATGCCTGCTTTACCATGGCCAAGTATAAGGGGACGGCCAATATCCAGCCTCTGGAGGATGCCATGAAGATGGCCCGTTGCGCTCTCAACCCCCAGACCATGCAGTCCAGGAAGTACAAGCTGGTCAAGACCTCCCGGCCCAAGCATATCGCCGTTGTCGGCGGGGGTATCGGGGGCATGGAATCGGCCATGGTCCTGTCCGACCGTGGCCACAAGGTCACCCTCTATGAAAAATCCGACCAGCTGGGGGGTGTCTTCATCCCGGCGGCAGCCCCTGACTTCAAGAAGAAGGACAAGGCCCTGATCGAGTGGTATAAGCGGGAAATCGCCAAACGACCCATCGAGGTCAAGCTGGAAAGCCCCATAGAGGACATCAGCCAGCTGACAGCTGATGAGATTGTCATCGCCACCGGATCAGTACCCAAGGCCCTGCCCATCAAGGGCCTGGATCTGGCCATCGAGGCCGTAGATTATCTGTCGGGCGCTGAGGTGGGTCAGGATGTCATCATTGTGGGCGGCGGCCAGACCGGCTGCGAGATCGCCTATGACCTGATCCTCAAGGGCAAGAAACCCCAGGTTGTGGAGATGATGGAAGATCTGATCGCCGTCCCTGGCGTCTGCCTGGCCAACTCCTCCTTCCTGAGAGAAATGCTGGCCTTCAAGGAAACCCCGGTCTACCTCAACACGAGCGTCCAGGAAATTCGCAAAGATGGAGTTACGGTCAAGGATAAGGAGGGCAAGGTCTTTGACCTCAAGGCTGATCATGTCATTACGGCCCTGGGTTATAAGCCTGCTCCTCTTGTCAAGTCGGGCCGCAAGGTCCATCTGGTAGGGGATGCCAAAAAGGTGGGCAACCTCCGCACCGTCATCTGGCGGGCCTGGGACGTCTGCATGAAACTCTAATTTTAAAGGGCAAATCGCCAATCATGGGGGCTGTATCAAGGGCTGACAAGGTCTGGGTACGGCCCCCTTGAATTCTGCTATGGTGTTTCTACTATGAAGGATACTCTGATTCTCATCCTCCTTGCCCTCTCCCTTATGACAGCCTTGCTTTTTGTCTATCAATACAAGAAGGAAAGGCGGGGCCTCCTCCTGGCCCTTTACTTCCTCATGACCCTCCTGTCCCTGGCCATGCTTCTGGGCTATCTGGCTATCAGGCAGCCCGCCAATCTTTTCAGCCAGATCTATTTTTACCTGGCAATCCTCTTGCTTGTTTTCCTCCTTTTCTTTCCTTTGCTTCTTTTGGCAGGCCTTCTCTTTTCCGCCATTGAGATGATCCGAAAGGAGGGGCACCGCCTGCCCCAGCTCCTCTCCCTGGGACTGGGCCTTCTTTATCTGGCCTATTTGATTGTCTGGCCCCAGACTAAAGATGCCTTTGACCATGAGATCCTGGCCTCCCTCTACTATTTCTTATCTTTTTGTTTGATCTTCACCAGCCAGGTCTTCACCCTCTACAGCATCAGCTCCCTCCTCAACTTGATCAAGCGGCCCGGCAGGCGCTATGCCACTATCATCGTCCTGGGCAGCGGCTTGAAAAAGGGCATGGAGGTCACCCCGCTCCTGGCCTCCCGGATTGACAAGGGATTATCCGCTCATAAGGAGAATCCGGGCAGCATCCTTATCCTGTCCGGCGGCCAGGGAGGGGATGAAAGACGGCCTGAAGGAGAGGCCATGCGGGCCTATGCCTTGGACAAGGGGATCCCGGAGGCGGATATCCTGGTCGAAAACCAGTCCAGGAACACCCGGGAAAACCTACTCTTTTCCAAGGCCCTGATTGATGCCAGGGAGGAGGGCGAGGCCTCGGACAGGGGAGGGATCCTGGTCGTCACCAACCGCTATCATCTCCTGCGCGCCCTCATGCTGGCCCGGGACCTGGGCATCCCCTGTGACGGGCGGGGGGCAAAGACCAAACTCTACTTTTCCATCAATGCTTTTATCCGGGAATGGATTGCCTATCTGGTGATCAGGCGCAGGCTCTTCATAGGGGTCTTTGCCCTGGCTTTTCTCTTCTTCCTGGTCCGGCTTCTCCTGCTCCAGATCTTGTGATCCTGGCCCTGTGCTATCCTGAAAATAGGGACCGGCAATGGCCATATTCTGGAAAGTGGCAGTAATTATGAAAAGCGATCAGTTCTTGAAAACCCTGACCGACTGGATCCATGAGTCGGAAAGGACCGTCTTTTTCGGGGGTGCCGGGGTGTCGACCGAGTCCGGCGTACCCGATTTTCGAAGCCCCAGCGGCATCTATGCCCAGATGGGCGGGGCGGAGACCTATCTGACCCTGGACTTCATGAATCAAAGGCCAGGAGAATTCTACGATTTTTACCGGAAATATTTCATGATGGAAGGCATCCTGCCCAATCCCGCCCACTATAAGTTGGCCGAAATGGAGGCCAAGGGGAAACTGGAGGCAGTAGTCACTCAAAATGTGGATGGACTCCACCAGCTGGCAGGCAGTCAAAGGGTCTTTGAACTCCATGGCAGCGGCCAGTCCTTTTATTGTCAGTCTTGTGGCAGCCGCTACACCATTGAGGATGCCAGGGCCAGCCAAGGTGTCTTTCGCTGTAAGAAGCCTGCTTGCGGCGGCTTTGTCCGGCCTGATATTGTCATGTACGGTGAATCCTTGAACCAGGCGGTCCTGTCGGGGGCCATTGATGCCATCGCCTCAGCCGATCTCATCATTGTGGGCGGTTCCTCCATGACTGTTTATCCTGCCGCAGGTCTCATCCAGTATAAGAAGCGGGGGGCCAGGCTGGCCCTGATCAATCTGGATGCGACTTCCTATGATGGAGCGGCGGATCTGGTGGCCCATGAGGCCATCGGGACAATCTTTTCCCGGCTGGAGATAAGCTAAGACCGGTCAACCATGCCTTTGGCGTTGATTTTATAGGCCCTATTTGCTAGCATTAGGGCGCTTCGCTTGTCAGGACTGTCAGGAGGCAGCTGGCGAGGCGGTCCCTTTGGGGACAAAATGGAGGAAATACCTTTGGACGGCTCTAGCTGTACCGGCCCTCTTTGGAGGGCCCTTCTCGACACACAAGCATTAAGTGGGGGCAGTCATAGCCCTTTATGGCTGGATCTTACCCTGATCCTTATTCTTGTCCTTGTTAACGGTTTCTTTTCTGCTGCCGAAATGGCGGTAGTCACGCAGAATGACAATAAGATCCGCCAGATGGCGGCTGCCGGCCAGGCCTCTGCCAAAAGGCTTCTGCATTTCGTGGACAATAAGGCCCGCTTTCTGTCCACCATCCAGGTTGCCATCACCCTGGCTGGTTTTCTCTCCTCTGCCTTTGCAGCGGAAAAATTGGCAGGCAGGCTTTATCTGGCAGCCGACCCCCTCCTCCAAAGCCCCTCCCTTCGGACGGTCTTTGTCATCCTGCTGACCATAGCCCTCTCTTATGTGACCCTGGTTTTAGGGGAGCTGGTCCCCAAGCGCCTGGCCATGAGAAAACCTGAGGCCCTGGCCCTTTCTGTGGCCGGCGTCCTCAGGGTCTTTGACTTTCTCTTTTATCCCTTTACCCGCTTCTTGGGGCTGTCGGTTAATCTGGTCCTCCGACTCTTGGGGGTTGATCCGGCCGAAACCGCCATGCGGGTGACCGAAGAAGAGATCCGGATCATGGTGGAGGCGGGGGCCGGGACCGGGGACCTCCAGGAAGAAGAGGTCACCTTAATCAACAATATCTTTGCCTTTGACGACAAATATGTGTCTGAAATCATGACGCCCAGGGTCTCCATCAAGGCCATCCCCCTGGATGCCAGCTATGAGGAGGCGGTTGACATTGCCGCCCATGCCCGCTATTCGCGCTTCCCGGTCTATGAGGAAGACATTGACGATATAGTGGGGGTCTTGACCGTCAAGGATCTGCTCCGGGTCAGCAAGGAGGGTCAGGAAGACAGCTTCTCCCTCAGGGATATATTGCGGCCCAGTTACTTCGTTCCTGAAGGCAAGATGATCGATGTCCTCTTCAAGGAAATGAAAAATCAGCGGATCACTATGGCGGTGGTTGTGGATGAATACGGGGGCACCGAGGGGATCGTCACCCTGGAAGATCTCCTGGAGGAGATTGTAGGGGAGATTGACGATGAGTATGATGCCCCTGAAACCAGCGTCATCATCAACCCTGACGGCTCCTATATCTTTAATGGCCTCTTGACCCCGGCCGAGGCCGGCCGCTATGTGCCCGAGCTGGATGCCTTGAAAGAAGACGATGACTTTGATACCATTGCCGGCTTTGTTCTTTCCCTTTTGGGTTATATCCCCCAGGTAGGCGAAAGGGCTGTAGCCTCTTTCGGCAATCTCCGCTTTACTGTACTGGAGATGGCCGACCGAAGAATTGCCAAAATCAAGCTTGAGGTCCTGGACAGTCCCGAAAACCAGGCCTCAGACCAGGGTTCCAGGAACGGAGAACCCCATCAAAGCATATCCGTTTAACCAGGAGCGATGACAGAGCAAGATCACAAGGGCCTTTTCCAGGCCGCCAAGAAATTATCCGGGGAAGAAGCCAGCCTGAAAAGTTTTGACGAGGTGGAAAGCCTCCTGGCCAGCAGCCGGCAGCAGGGCCTCACTTCCCAGGAGGCCAGGTCCCGCTTGGAGCTTTATGGCCCCAATATGCTTGAAGGGGAGAAGTCCCCTCCCTTTATTGTCAAGCTCCTCAACCAGTTCAAGGATTTTTTAATCATTGTCCTCCTGGTGGCGGCCCTGGTCTCTGCCTTCCTGGGCGAGCGGATCGACGCCATCATCATCATGGCCGTGGTCATCATCAATGCTGTCCTGGGCGCTGTCCAGGAGAATCAGGCGGAAAAGGCCCTGGAGGCCTTGAAGAAGATGTCTGCCCCCTTCGCCCGGGTCATCCGGGACGGGGAGACCATGGAGCTCCCCGCCGCTGATCTGGTGCCTGGTGACCTGGTAGAGCTGGAGGCCGGTGATGTCATCCCGGCTGATATCCGCCTCTTTGAAAGCGTCAACCTCCGGGCCAATGAAGCTGCCCTGACCGGTGAATCCCTGCCCTCATCCAAGGATGCCCAGGCCCGCTTTGATCAGCTGCCTGGTCTGGGGGACCGGGCCAATATGGTCTTCAGCTCCATGGAAATCGCCTATGGCCGGGGCCGGGGCCTGGTTGTCTCGACTGCTGCGGATACGGAGATCGGTAAGATCGCTGACCGGCTCAAGGGGATTGAGAGTGAAATGACCCCCCTGCAGCTCAATCTCAACCGCTTGGGCAAGTGGTTGGGCATCCTCTGCCTCCTGATCTCTGCGGCCATTTTTGGAGTGGGTCTCCTCCAGGGCGGTCAGCCCCTGGCCCTCTTCATGACTGCCATCAGCCTGGCCGTAGCGGCCATCCCCGAAGGCCTGCCGGCCGTGGTCACCATCCTCCTGGCCCTTGGTATGAAAAGGATGGCCAGGGAAAACGCCATCGTCAAGCGGCTCCTGGCCGTTGAAACCCTGGGCAGTGTAGACACCATCTGCAGTGATAAGACCGGGACCCTGACCCAGAATGAGATGACAGTGACCCGGCTCTATGCGGCCGGCCAGCGCCTCCAGGTAACCGGTATCGGTTATGGGGGGCAGGGCCAAATCCAAGGTCCCCAGGGCCAGCCCATGGACCCGGCTCTTTGGACCGTGGTCGACCGCATGCTATCCATCGGTGTCCTTTGTAATGATGCGGTCCTGGTGGAGAATGAAGGAGGGGAGACCAAGCTGATCGGGGATCCTACCGAGGGCGCCATGCTGACGGTGGCCATCAAGGGGGGCCTGTCCATGTACCAGCTCCGCCAGGCCAATCCCTTGATCTGGGAGCTGCCCTTTGACTCCGAACGCAAGATGATGTCGGTCGGCTGTCTCTGGGATGACGGCATTCATTATTCTCTGACCAAGGGGGCACCTGACAACATCCTCCTGGCCTGTGACCGGGAAATGACCCTGTCCGGGATCCTGCCCCTGACAGAAGAAAGGCGGGCAGCCATCCTGGAGGAAAACAGCGCCTTTGCCCGCCAGGCCCTCCGGGTCCTGGCCTTTGCCTATAAAGATCACGAGGACGAACGTTTTGGAGGAGCTGAGACCGGCATGATCTTTACGGGCCTCATGGGCATGATCGATCCCCCCAGACCCGAGGTCAGGGAGGCCATCGAAATCTGCCACCAGGCCGGGATCTCCGTGGTCATGATCACCGGAGACCACCAGGAGACGGCCGCTGCCATCGCAGACGATCTCCAGCTCCGCATGCCTGACGACAGCATCCTGACCGGCCGCCAGCTGGAAGCTATGACTGACGACCAGCTCTTTGAACTGGTGGAAAAGACCTCTGTTTATGCCCGGGTTTCTCCCGAACACAAGGTCCGGATCGTGGAGGCTCTGAAAAGGGCCGGCCGTATTGTCTCCATGACCGGGGACGGGGTCAATGATGCCCCGGCCCTCAAGCGGGCCGACATCGGCGTGGCCATGGGCATCACCGGGACCGAGGTGGCCAAGGGGGCGGCCGACATGATCCTGACCGATGACAATTTTGGCACCATTGTCAGTGCGGTCGAGGAGGGCAGGGTCATCTATGCCAATATCCGCAAGGTAGTGGGCTTTCTCCTCTCCTGCAATATGGGCGAGATCCTGGTCATTGCCCTGGTCAGCATGATCCTGGGGCCGGCCTATGCCCCCCTGATCCCTGTCCAGCTCCTCTGGCTCAACCTGGTGACCGACAGCTTCCCCGCCCTGGCCCTGGGCCGTGAAAGGGCAGAGGAGGGTATCATGCTCCAGCCCCCCCGCAAGAGGGAGGAGCAAATCCTCAACCGGCCCATGATCTGGTCCATCCTCTTCCAGGCCCTGGCCATCTTTGTCACCGTCGCTATCGCCTTCAACCTGGGCCGCTACCTCTACCCTGACCTGGCCGCTGACGGCAGCCTGGTACCCTTCTTCAGCCTTATGCCCCAGGCAGGGGCCTCACCCTCCCGGGGAGCCCACACCTACGCCTTCATTGCCCTCATCATGTCCGAGATCTTCCGGGTCTTTTCGGCCCGTTCAGAGCATGAGTCCGTTTTCAAGCTGGGGGTATTTTCCAACAGGTCCCTCAACCGGGCCGTCCTCCTCTCCCTGGCCCTGACCCTGGCCGTGGTCTACCTGCCCTATATCGATGATTACTTCAAGACCATCCCCCTCCTGATCAGGGATTGGGCCTTGATCCTGGCCCTGGTCACCATTCCCTTCCTGGCAGGCGAGCTCTTTAAATCCCTTTATTACCGGAAGAGGAGGATAGTAAAGACCACTTGACGGCCCTTGACACAAGGGTTATACTCACATGCGAACAAGTAGAAGTTCCGCTTCTCACCTCCAGCGCAAGCGATGAGGTCCACAGATACCGACACAGGCAAGCGGTTTTTGTTGAGCGGGACAAGGCCGCTTTTTTCTTGCTTGAAAGGAGGTCCGATATCAGACAATCAAGCAGAGGTCATGCGATCAATGAGGACATTCGCTTTTCACAGGTCCGTTTGGTCGATGAAGACGGAAGTATGATAGGGGTGGTGCCTATTGAGGAGGCACAGCGCAGGGCCTATGACGCCGGGCTGGACCTGGTACTTATCTCGCCCTCGCCAGATAATCCGGTCTGCAAGATCATGGATTACGGCAAATTCATCTTCGAACAGGAGAAGAAGAAGCGCGAAGCCCGAAGAAACCAAAAAATCGTCAACGTCAAGGAAGTTCAGCTCAAGCTGACCACTGAAAGCCATGACTTTGATGTCAAAGTCCGAAATGCCCGCCGCTTTCTGGAGGCAGGGGACCGCGTCAAGGTGGTCATCCGTTTCCGGGGCCGGGAGATGGCCCATACCGATCAGGGTTATGGGGTCATGGAAGACTTTGCAGAGGCGGTGGCCGACCTGGGGACTGTTGACCGGGCTGCCAGGGCCGAAGGCAGGAATATGATCATGTTCTTGTCGCCGCTCAAAGATTGATGTTAACGGGGGAAACCCCGTATGCCATAGCGAGTTAGGATTACCTGAAGGGAGTGCATTGCCATGCCTAAACAGAAAACACACAGTTCGTCAAAGAAACGATACAAGGTGACCGGAACCGGGAAATATCTTCGCTCCCAGGCCTTCACCAGCCATATTTTGACCAAGAAGTCGCCCAAGCGTAAACGCAAGCTGCGTAAGACCACAACCGTCTCCGCCCAGGATGCCAAGCGCCTGCGCCGGCTTCTGCCCTATAAATAAGGCTTGATTGAAATAAGAAGGGGAGGATATCACCATGTCTAGAGTTAAAAGAGGACCGACACTCCGTCGTCGCCATAAAAGAGTTTTGAAACAGGCCAAGGGCTATTTTGGCCGCAAGGGCACCCAGTATAAGGTGGCCAACCAGGCTGTCATGAAGTCAGGCCAGTATGCCTACAATGACCGTCGCAGGAAGAAGCGGGATTTCCGCCGTCTGTGGATTGCCCGTATCAATGCCGCAGCCAGGGACAATGGCATGAGCTATAGCCGCTTTATCAATGGCCTGAATGTGGCCGGCGTGGCCCTGGACAGGAAGGCTTTGGCAGATCTGGCTGTTAACGACAAGCCTGCCTTCACTGAGCTGGTCAATATTTCAAAAAGCGCCCTCAACGCTTCCTAATTGGATGGAAGTTTCCATGGACCAGGACAAAGGCGGAGTAATCCGCCTTTGCTTTACCAAAAGACAGGCAGGGAGAGGCAGATGATCCTGATCGAATCCAAGGACAACCCCCGCTATAAGGCCCTGCTGGCCCTGAAGAAGGCCCGCCAGGCCAAGAAGGAGCAGCTGATGATCCTGGAGGGCCCCCGCCCCCTGATGGATCTGGCAGCCGCCGGCCGCCTGCCCCGGACCCTGATCTTTTCCCAGGATGACAAGGGGGACAGGGCGGCCAGGGAGCTCTTGGGGCCGGGAGGGGTTTTTGAAGGAAAGATGGACCCTGACCAGCTGATCCGTTTGCCTGCTCATCTTTTCAGGCAGGCCTCGGCCCACAAGACCGACCAGGGCGTCATGGCCCTGATCCACTTGCCGGTCCGGGACTTGGGAGACTGGCTGGACCGTAAGTTACAAGACCAGGATCCCTGCCGGATCCTGATTTTGGAATCAGTCCAGGATCCGGGCAATGTGGGAAGCCTGATCCGGACAGCCGATGCCCTGGGCTGGCAGGCCGTCATCCTCATGGGGGACTCGGCCTCAATTTACAACCCAAAGACTCTGGCCGCCAGTATGGGCTCCCTGCTCCATATGGCCCTTTTCGAAGTCCAGGGTCCGGTGGAATCGCTTCTGGAAGATCTGAAAGCCCGTGGTATTAAGCTTCTGGGGGCAGCCCTGGGAGGCCAGGCTCTTGAAGAAGACTGGGCTTATGACAAAAAACTGGCCCTCATGCTGGGCAATGAAGGCAAGGGTCTGTCGGATCAGGCCCTGGCCGCTGCTGATGGCTTGCTTGCTATCCCCATGCAAGGGGGGGTCCAGTCCCTCAATGTGGCAGCAGCCGGTGCCATCCTGCTTTGGGAGGCAATAAGGAACCTCTAAGGGGCCTGGGGCCTCTGGAAGCGCCTATAGTCTTGTGTTACAATGAACCGCAGTTCATTCCCCCTCATCGTTTGTGGCCATGTCCGACCCTGACGCTGTGGCGGGAGTATAGGAGGAAATATGGACAAAGAAACGAAACAGACCATTATCGACGCTTATGCAACGCATCCGGATGATACAGGATCTCCGGAAGTCCAGGTTGCCCTTTTGACCTGGCGGATTAATCATCTGACGGAGCATTTGAAGGTTCACAAGGGAGATTTTCACTCCCGGCGTGGGCTCTTGAAACTTGTCGGCCAAAGACGTGCCCTGCTTGACTATCTGACCAAGATCGATGTCGAGCGTTACCGCACCCTGATTGCCCGACTGGGTCTCAGACGTTAAAGACAGTAATATGACGGCGGCCCCGGGCCGCCGTCATCCTGTGTAGCAAGAGGGTCAGGAGCAGGCAGTGGGACGTAGATTGCGCGGCTCTTCCAGACAGAAGGGATGCGGACTCTACACTCTATTGCCTGTCATCTGACTCCAGGAAAGAAAAGACCATTTAACCCGCGGTAGCCCGGGCGGCCGGTTTTCGTGACCGCCTGCCAGCTGATTTAGCCGCGACCTGTGTTTGAGTTATGGAGGAATAACCAAGATGCAAAAACGTATTTACCAAACGCAGCTGTCAGGTACCAACCTGACACTGGAGACAGGCGAATTAGCCCAATTCGCCAACGGAGCCGTCCTGGTCCGTTATGGCGACACCGTCGTCCTGACCACCGTCACGGCATCCAGCCAACCCCGGGAGGGGATCGATTTCTTCCCCCTGTCCGTGGATTATGAAGAGAAAATGTACAGTGTTGGCAAGATCCCCGGCGGCTTCCTGAAGCGGGAGGGGAGACCAACAGAGAACGCCGTCCTGACGGCCCGGTCCATCGACCGGCCTATCCGGCCCCTCTTCCCTGATGACCTCCGCAATGATGTGGTCGTCAACAATTTGATTTTGTCCGTTGACCACGATCATTCGCCCCAGGTGGCGGCCCTGATCGGGACTTCAGCGGCTATCTCCATCTCCGATATCCCCTGGCGGGGCCCTGTGGCCGGCGTCCAGCTGGCGATCGTTGATGACAAAGTCATCGTCAACCCTGATCTGGAAGCCTACAAGGCCTCGGATCTGGACCTTTTCCTGGCCGGTACCCATGACAAGATCTGCATGATCGAAGCGGGCGCCAATGAAGTCACCGATGAGAAGGTCATGGAAGCCATTGAGGAAGGCCACAAGGTCATCCAGGAGCTCTGCCAGCTGATCCAGACCATGCAGTCCGAGATCGGCAAGGAAAAATTCACCTATGAATCCAAGAAGGCTTCTGCTGAAGTCCTGGAGGCTGTCCGTGACCGCTACCGGGAAGACATGCGCCAGGCCGTCCTCTCTGCCGACAAGTCCGTCCGGGACAAGGCGGTGGGTGAACTGGCCGACCAGGTCAAGGCCTTTATCGAAGACAATTATGCCGATTACAGCGGCCAGACCAGCCAGGTCATGGACGAGCTGGAAATGGGTGTGGTCCGTGACTACCTGCTCAATGAGGAGCGCCGGGTTGACGGCCGTGGTCTCCATGAGATCCGTGCCCTGTCCGCCCAGCTTGACCTCCTGCCCCGGGTTCATGGCTCGGCCCTCTTTACCCGTGGCCAGACCCAGGTCCTGACCATCTGCACCCTGGGTACCGTGGATGACGCCCAGCGCCTTGACGGGGTCGACACCCGCGAGAGCAAGCGCTACATGCACCAGTACAACTTCCCGGCCTACAGCGTCGGTGAAGCCCGTCCCAACCGCTCGCCCGGCCGTCGGGAGATCGGTCACGGTGCCCTGGCTGAAAGGGCCCTGATCCCGGTTCTGCCGGATATGGATGAATTCCCTTACGCCATCCGTTGCGTCTCGGAAGTGACCATGTCCAATGGCTCGACTTCGCAGGCCTCAGTCTGCTCCAGTTCCCTGGCCCTGATGGCGGCTGGTGTCCCCATCAAGAAGGCCGTTGCCGGTATCTCCTCAGGCCTGATCATTGATCCTGACAATGAGGACCGTTACCTGGTCTTCATGGACATCCAGGGCATCGAGGATTTCTTCGGTGACATGGACTTCAAGGTTGCCGGCACCAATGATGGCATCACCGCCATTCAGGTGGACATCAAGGTGGACGGCCTCAGCCTGGATATCGTCCGGGATGCCTTTGCCATGACCAAGAAGGGCCGGATGCAAATCCTGGATGAAGCCATGAATCCTGTCATCGCTGAACCCAGGGCTGAACTGTCACCCTTTGCACCTAAGATCGACCAGATCGATATCCCTTCAGATAAGATCCGTGACGTCATCGGGACAGGCGGCAAGGTTATCCGCCGGATCGTGGAATTGACCGAGACCCAGATCGATGTCGAAGAAGACGGGCCCATCGGCCATGTCTATGTGGCCTCGACTGATACCGAAGCCAGGGAGAAGGCCATCGCCATCATCAAGGCCATCGTCTTTGATCCCGAGCCGGGTACTGTCTTTGACGGTACGGTCACCCGCCTCATGACCTTTGGTGCCTTCGTCGAGATCGCACCGGGCAAGGAAGGCCTGGTCCATATCTCCAAGATGGCCTGGGAACGTGTCAACACCGTTGAAGACGTCCTGGCTGTGGGCGATCCTGTCAAAGTCGTGGTCTCCGAGATCGACGACCAGGGCCGTCTCAACCTCTCCATGAGGGACCTGATGGAAAAACCTGAAGGTTACGTGGAGCGGGAGGACGAAGGCTCAGGCGGCCGTGGGGGCAGACGCTCTGACGGCGGCCGTAGTGGCGGACGTGATTTTAGAAGAAATGACCGGGGCGGCCGCGATGGCGGGCGTGACAGTGGACGTTCTTCCTATCGGGGTGGTGGCCGTGACGGCGGTCGTGACAGCAGTCGCGACAGCAACCGTGACCGGGCCCCCAGGCGGGACAATGACGACCGCGGCGGACGCCGGGGCGACCCCAGAAAAGAACGTTCTTTCTAAGCAATTTTGATTGACAGGGCATTCATCTCTTGTTATGATGAACGCCGTCTGGTGGCCGGCAAGGCCACCGACAAAGGGGAGTGGCTCAACGGTAGAGCAACGGTCTCCAAAACCGTGGGTTGCGGGTTCGAATCCTGTCTCCCCTGCCAGACGCGGCACCCGGCGGTCAAACGCCGGGGTCCGCCACAATTGATCGGGGTGTAGCTCAGGTGGCTAGAGTGCTTGCTTGGGGTGCAAGAGGTCGCAAGTTCAAGTCTTGTCACTCCGACCAAAAGAGAACCGCTGGGGCTTAAGGGCTTCAGCGGTTTTTTATCGGGGCAAGTTGGTTAACTTATTTGTCCAGATAATCTTTGAAAAGAGTACGAAGATAATCTCTTCTACCATAAAGGATGCGATCTACGTAAATGGCCTTGCCTGACAGACGATAGAAGATAAGGTAATTGTTACTTACAAGAAAACGGTAATCACTTTCTACGTCAGCGACGGAAGATAAGGCCGCCCCCGCATAAGCGTGCTTCTTAAGTATTCGTATCCGGTTTGTAATTTTATTTATTTGATTGATTGCGTCTTTTGGATTATCTAGTTCTTCAGAAATGTATTCCTTAATTCCTTCAAGATCTCGTAGCGCTTCGGGTGCTATGTGAAGACTATTCATGCTAGATACCCAGTTCTTCTTCCAGCATCTCCAAGCTTATCCAACCTTCATCTTCTCCTGACTTTCGCCCTTTAGCCAGTTCATTTAAGAGCTGGATCTTGGCTTGGCTCTTTTCATAGTCTTGGATATCTATAATGGCGTATTTTCCACGCCCATTCTTGGTGAGAAAGACAGGTGCACCTGATGTAACTTCCTTAAGTAGCTCGCTGTAGTTCCTAAGATCAGAAATCGGCTTTATATTCGGCATACTCTCACCTCCTTTAGCACAAGTATAAGCTGGAATGTTGTAATATTCAACATCAAATATACAGCAGAAGAGACGATTTAAACTTTACACTTATTTGCAAGATGTTACGAAGGAATAACCATCTTTTGTACAAGGCGTTCCACTGGTTCGGGGCTATTTAATGGGCATTTGAGTCTCTTGACTCATGTATAATATTGACATGATCACCCAGAATAATGAAAAGAAAGACCTGACCGGGGTCACCATCTATACGGATGGGGCCTGTTCAGGCAATCCGGGGCCGGGTGGCTGGGCCGCCATCATCCGGGCCATGGACGTTGAAAAAGAGATGTCGGGCTTTGTGGCCGATACCACCAACAACCGCATGGAGCTGACGGCAGCCCTCAAGGCCCTGGAAGCCCTGACCCGGCCCTGCCGGGTTGACCTATACAGTGACAGTGCCTACCTGGTCTCCGCTTTCAATGAGGGCTGGATCGAAAATTGGCAAAAGCGGGGCTGGAAAAATTCAGCCAAGATGCCGGTGGCCAACCAGGATCTATGGGAGGCCCTATGGGCCCAGCACCTCCGTCATGAGATCCGCTGGCACAAGGTCAAGGGGCATTCAGACAACGAATACAATAACCGATGTGATAAAATGGCGGTCAATGAAATACGCCGGAATACCTAGCCGGACAGCTTTGAGGAGACAGGATGAAAGCGATGAACGGGCAGGGGGGAGGACGGGATGGACAGTCATCTGCCCCCGACAAAAGACCCCCTCTAATGCGGGGAGCCAGGATCCCTTTGACTGACCAGCCAGCAGGCTGCAGCAGGGAGCCGCTCTTAAGTGAGGAAGTCCTCCAGGTCGATCCTCGTTTCATCGGCCGTGTTTTTTCCGTTGAAGTCCAGGATGTCAAACTGCCAGATGGCAGGGAGACCACCCGTGAACTGGTCCGTCATCCCGGGGGTGCCTGCGTAGTGGCCCTGGATGAACAAGGCTATCTGACCCTGGTACACCAGTACCGGGTAGGGACAGGCGGACCTCTCAGGGAACTGCCGGCCGGCAAGCTGGAACCGCCTGAAAAAGCCCTGACCTGTGCCCGCAGGGAGCTGGCTGAAGAGACAGGCTACACCGCCAGCCATTGGGAACTTTTAACCCGCTTCCAACCCTCACCCGGTTATACCGATGAAGTCATATATATCTACCTGGCCCGGGGGCTGACCCTGGGACAGGCCCATCCTGATGAGGGCGAATTTATCGCCTGTGAGCGAATCTCCCTGGGACAGGCCCTGCTGGACATTGATGAAGGCCGTCTGACCGATGGCAAGACCTGCCTGGGCATCCTTCTGGCCGCCCGGCGGCTGGGTCTGACAGGCTAGGCCACCATGATGGACAAGGGGCGTCAAGAGGCTGGCCGGCTCAACCGCCAGCAGAGGGATATCCTGGGGACCCTTTTCCTGGCCCTGGGCCTGCTTATGGCCTTTGCCCTCTATGCTCCCTCATCCTGGACCGGCTGGCTGGGCCGGACCCTCCTGACCCTGCATGCCGGCCTTTTTGGAACCCTGGCCCTCCTCCTTCCCCTGATTTTACTGGCCTTCTCCCTCATGTTCTTCTTGCAGGGACAGATGGCAGTCACCACCCGGCAGGCCGGGGCCCTTTTTTTGATCTACCTGATTGCCTGCTCCCTGATCTCCCTTTTCGCCTTGCCCTACAGCAAGCTGGTCCAGCTTATGGATCCCTTGCCTGATAAGGGCCTGGCCGGCGTCCATATGATCCGTCAACTCTGGAACTTTGGTCTTAATCCCCAGGACCTGGAATCTGGCAAGGGCCTGACCGGCGGCCTGATAGGTGGCCTGATCGGCAATTCCCTGGAAAAGGTGGCCGGGTTGACCGGGGCCCTGATCATCCTTTTTGCCTTCCTGATCACCCTCCTGGTCTATGCCTTTGGCCTGTCACCCTCCAAGATGACCCGCTGGTCCACGGCCATTGATGATGAACTGGACCCCCAGGTGGGCACTGAGGTCTTCCAGGAAGCGGCTGAAGCGGAGAAGAAGGCAGGGAACTTTTTTACCCGGCTCTTTTCCAAAGAAAAAGACCAGGAAAAAACAGTCGATCCTGATTTGCCCATAGACTTGCCCTTTGAGCCGGACCCCCCTGTCAAGGGTCCCTCTGGTTGGGACAGCCTTTATGACCAGGCTGACAGGCAGGCTGCTGACTCCGGTCAGGACCGGATGGTCTTTCCCAAGCCGCCGCCAGGCTACCGGGCCGGGGGAGGGGAGACTAAGCCCCGCCAGCCCCTCCAGGGGGTGCCCTATCTATTCACGACGGCAGGCCACAAGCCCCTGGATCCAGGAGCTGCCCGGCCGGGAGATGCCAAGCCCCTGATCCCTGCCATCCGGCCAGTCTCCCTGACCCTGTCGGCCGGTCAGGAGGCAGACAAGGCCAAGACTCCGTCTCCTGCCCGAAAGAAGGCGGTCAGACGCCACAGGCCCGAGCAGATGAGTGTTCTGGCCCAATACCAACCGCCTCCTTTAACCCTGCTAAAAGAAGATCCGGGCATGAAGAAGACGCCCCAGGAGATCCGGGAAATCCGGGAGCTGGGCCGGAAACTGGAAGAGACCCTGGAAAACTTCGGCGTCGATGCCCAGATCGTCAACTATACAACCGGGCCTACCATCACCCGCTTTGAACTGGCACCGGGACCCGGCATCAAGGTCAGCCGGATTGTCAATCTGTCTGACGACATCGCCCTCAGCCTGGCCGCCATGGGGGTCCGGATCGAAGCGCCTATCCCGGGCAAGGCGGCTATCGGCATTGAGATCCCCAATAAGAAGATGCGGCCGGTCCTCCTTCGCAGCCTTTTGGAATCCCAGGAATTTCAAAAGGAGAAGAGTCCCCTGGTGGCTGCCCTGGGCCGGGACGTGGCCGGGGATGCCATCCTCTGCGACCTGGGCAAGATGCCCCATCTCCTGATCGCCGGTGCCACGGGCTCTGGTAAATCCGTCTGTATCAACTCGATCTTGATCAGCATCCTCTACCGGTCCTCACCCAAGGAGGTCCGCATGCTCATGATCGACCCCAAAATCGTCGAACTCAATGTCTATAACGGTATCCCCCATCTCCTGCAACCAGTTGTCACGGATCCCGAGAAGGCTTATGGGGTCTTGAATTATGCCGTGGCCGAGATGGAAAGACGCTACCGCCTTTTTGCCGACCGCAAGGTCCGTGACATCGCCTCCTATAACCGGGCGGTCAAGCGGGCGGAAAAAGATGATGAGGAAGAGGGCCCCCTGCCCTATATCCTGATCGTCATCGATGAGCTGGCCGACCTCATGGCCGTCACCCAGCACCAGGTGGAAAGCGCCATCTCCCGCCTTATGGCCAAGGCCAGGGCCGTCGGTATCCATGTCATTATCGCCACCCAAAGGCCTTCGGTGGACGTCATTACCGGCGTCATCAAGGCCAATATCCCTTCACGGATTGCCTTTGCCGTGGCCTCCCAGGTTGACTCCCGGACCATCATCGATTCGGGGGGCGCCGAAAAACTCCTGGGACGGGGCGACATGCTTTACTTCCCCCTGGGCTCCATCAAGGCTATCCGGGGCCAGGGTTCTTTTGTCAGCAACAGTGAGGTGGAAAGAATCCTCTCCTTTATCAAGAGCTACTATCCGGAAAACTATGACGAGAAGGTGGCGGCCGCCCTGGAGAACCCGGACGGGCCCGACAAGGCCGGTATGGCGGACGATGGGGAGGATGAACTCCTCATGGAAGCCCTCCGGGTGGTGGTGGAGGCCGACTATGCCGCTGTTTCCCTCCTCCAGCGCAAACTCCAGGTGGGCTATCCCCGGGCAGCCAGGCTGGTCGACCGCTTGAGTGAGCTGGGTTATGTGGGACCCTTCGAAGGCAGCAAGCCCCGAAAAGTCCTGATCAACCGGGACCAGTATGACCGCCTGTCCCTGGATGATGGGGAGGGAGGGGACCAAGACCTTGACTGAGGGGAGTTTGACAATTGAAAGGGCGGAAATCATCTCGGTGGGAACCGAGTTGCTCCTGGGCCAGACCCTGGACAGCAATGCCGCCTTCCTGGCCCGCCAGCTGGCGGAACTGGGTATCGCCTGCTATCGACAGACGGTCGTAGGGGATAATGGCCAGCGTCTGGAGGAAGCCATGCGGCGGGCCCTGGACGACAATGATCTCCTGATCACCACGGGGGGCCTGGGCCCCACAGCTGATGACCTGACCAATGTCATTGCGGCCCGAATCGCCGGCCGGCCCCTGGTCAAGGATCCCAGGGTAGACGCGGATCTAATGGCCCGTTATCCCCAGCGTGCCTATGGGCCTGACTCGGATTATCCACTCCTGGTTCAAGGCTCCCAGGTTTTCCTCAATAAAGAAGGGTCAGCACCGGCCTCCCTTGTCCGCCTGGACTGGCAGGGGAGGAAGAAGGCCATCCTCATGCTGCCGGGGCCTCCCCATGAAATGGAGCCCCTTTTCTTATCCCAGATCAAGGCCAGCCTGGAGAGCTTATCACCCAAGCGCTTCATCCACCGCTATATCCGCTTGTTCGGGATTGGTGAATCCAGGGCTGAGGCCGAAATCCGGGATCTGATCGACAGCCAGGACCAGGTGACCATTGCCCCCTATGCCTCCCAGACTGAGCTGGTCTTTCGGATTTCCCAGCGTCTGGACCAGACAGAGGGGGAGGACCGGACAGGCCCGGTTATCCAGGCCATCAAGGCCCGTTTGGCCGACTATATCTTTGAAATCGGCCCCCGGTCCCTGCCCCGGGTCCTTTTGGATCTTCTATTGGAAAAAGACAAAAGCTGCGCCTTTGCCGAATCCTGTACGGCAGGTCTGGCCACGGCCAGTCTGGCCTCTGTTCCGGGTGCCTCGGCGGTTTTAAAGGGCGGCCTGATTACCTATAATAACCTCATGAAAAATCAACTGTTAGGCCTTCCTGCCGATCTGATAAAAAGGGAAGGTCCGGTCTCCGAGCCGGTGGCCAAGGCCATGGCCCTGGGCTGTCTTGACAGGACAGGGGCAGACTTGGCCGCTTCTATTACCGGCCTGGCAGGCCCTTCCGGCGGCAGCCCTGACTTGCCGGTCGGCCGGGTTTGGCTGGCCACGGCCGGTAAAGACCTGGAGCCCCGGGCCCATGTCTTTGATTTTTCAGGTAACCGCCAGCAGATCCAGATCCTGGCGGCCTATAGGGCCTTGGATTTGATGAGGAGACGACTGATCGATTTATGAGAAGGGGAAGACGAGACAAGGGCCAACTTCTGACAGACCCGCGTCAGGGGACCATGCGGATTCTGTCCCCGGCCAGGGCGACTGCCCTCCTGATGTTTTCACTGGCCACGGCCAAGCTGACCGGCTTTGCCAGGGAGGTCCTGATTGCCCCTACTTTCGGATACGGTATCAACACTGATGCTTATTTCATCGGCTTTCAGATCCCCGACCTTTTCTACCAGCTCCTGGTAGGGGGGACCTTTGCCGCGGCAGTGACCCCGGCTGTATCCTCGGCCTTGGCCCGGGATGAAGAAAAGAAGCTCTGGCGGAGTCTCAGCACCCTGATCAATGTCTTTCTCATTGCCTTCCTTTTGGCCATCGCCATCGGGGAGATCTTCGCCGGTCCCATCATCCGGGCCTACAATCCCAATAAAGATCCTGCCATCATCGAGCGGGCCGTCCTGGTAGCCCGGGCCCTCTTTCCCCAGACCATCTTCCTCTTTTTGGCCGGTATGTGTGTGGGGGTATTAAACGGCCATAAGCTCTTCCAAAGGGCAGCTTTCACCACCACCCTCTACAATGTCATCTGCATCTTCTTCATGCTCCGCTGGGGGGATCAGACAGCGGGCGCCCCGGCCAAGGTGGCCCTGGGCGTGGTTATCTCCTCGGCCATCAACTTCTTTTATCTGGCCTTCATGGCCCGAAAGGTCATTCATTACAGGCCCATGCTGGATCTGTCGGATCCGGGCTACAAAAGGCTTTTGCGCCTGGCCATCCCCACCCTGATCTCGGGGACGGTCATCCAGCTCAACTCCATCATCCAGACGGCCTTTGCCAACCAGTTCACCGGGGCTGTCACCTCCCTTCGCCATGCCCAGACCACCTGGAAGCTGCCCTATGGCATCTTCGCCCTGGCAGTTGCCAGCGTCATGTCTCCCAGTTTGACCCGGTCTTTTGCCAACCGCCGCTATGAGGACATGCGCAAGATCTACACCGAATCCCTGCGCCGGGCCCTCTACTATGTCACCCCCTTTATCCTCATCTTCGCCGTCATGGCCGAAGAGACGGTTGAGGCTGTCTTCCAGTGGGGCGGGGCCATCCCCCTGGAAAATCTCATGATTGAGGGCCATCTGCTCAGGCTCTATGCCCCGGCCATCTTCTTTTTGACCTTCTATGAGATTGTCAACCAGGCCTTTTATGCCCGACATGTCACCCGGATCTCCCTTCTGACCTCGGTCATGTCCCTGATTCTCAACCCCCTCTTTTGTATACTCTTCACCCAGGTCCTGGACCTGGGCATCTATGGCCTGCCCCTGGCCTATGTCCTCAACAGCGCCATCAATATGCTGGTCATTGCCAGCCTTTACCGCCTACATCTCAGGCAGGCCAGGCCCTATCGTATGTTGCCCTTCTACCTGAGGCTGGCCTTTTGTTCGGCTACCACGGTCCTGGTCATCCTGGGTCTCAACACCCTGCCCCTTGATACCAACCGCAAGCTCTTCCAGCTGGTCATTTACGGGGGCAAGGCCGGCCTGGCCATGCTGACCTATTACCTGACCGGCCTGGCCATTAATTTCCGTGAGTCCCGGGACCTCCAGGGCATGCTGCGCCGCTTCTTGAAACTGTCGCCGGCCAGGTCATAAAGGGACTTATTGACAGAGAATGACAGGGCAGGGGAGAGGAAATCATTGACCTTTCCCTCCCTTTCCAGTAAGATGGGATTATTGAGAAGGAACATAAGTTCGCCCCGTTAAGGAAGCTTATTATCGCGTGATTATCGCAGGAGGATGCCATGGCCAAGGGAGCCAAATCAAAACAGGATATCAAACCAAAAGAAGATAAAGAACGTCAGGTGGCTTTGAAGGCCGCCCTTGACCGCATCGAAAAGGATTTTGGCAAGGGAGCCGTCCTGACCCTGGGGGATACCAGTGTCATGGAGGTGGAGTCCATTCCCACCGGGGCCCTGTCCCTGGATGTGGCCCTGGGCATCGGCGGCCTGCCCCGGGGGCGGGTCATTGAGATCTACGGGCCTGAATCATCGGGTAAGACCACCGTGGCCCTGCACAGCATTGCCGAGGCCCAGAAACTGGGTGGTATTGCGGCCTTTATCGATGCCGAACACTCCCTGGATCCGGCCTATGCCAAGAATCTGGGCGTGGATATTGACAACCTGATTGTCTCCCAGCCCGATTATGGGGAGCAGGCCCTGGAAATTGCTGAAGCCCTGGCCCGGTCAGGGGCCGTGGATATTATCGTCATTGACTCCGTGGCCGCCCTGGTACCCAGAGCGGAGATTGACGGGGAGATGGGGGACGCCATGGTAGGACTCCAGGCCCGTCTCATGTCCCAGGCCCTGCGTAAACTGGCCGCTGTCATCAACAAGAGCCGGACTATGGTCATCTTCATCAACCAGCTGCGGGAGAAAATCGGGGTCATGTTCGGCTCTCCTGAGACCACCACGGGTGGCCGGGCCCTCAAGTTCTATGCCAGTGTCCGATTGGATATCCGCCGGATCGGCAGGATCGAGCAGGGGGACCGGATGATCGGTTCCCGGACCCGGGCCAAGGTAGTCAAGAATAAGGTAGCCCCTCCCTTCCATGAGGCCGAGTTTGACATCCTCTATGGCCGGGGTATCTCCCAGACAGGCTGTGTCCTGGACATGGGGGTAGAGGCCAATCTGATCAAGAAGAGCGGCTCCTGGTTCTCCTATGGAGACCAGCGTCTGGGCCAGGGCCGTGATAATGTCAGGGCTTTCCTGGAGGAAGAGGCCAATCAAGAACTCTATGCGGCCATCGAAAAAGAAGTCCGGGACCACTATCTGAAAGATATCAAGGGAGACGAGCTCAACCAGGACCCGGGTCAGGCTGAGGATGACCTGCTTGATGCCGATGTTGACGCCATGCTGGGACTGGATCTGTGATCCTGGACCTTGAATTTGAAAGGGCCCGGGAGTTAGCTGTCAAATATATTGGTATTGACCGCTATAAATCCTCGGGCCGGGTCAGGCAAAAATTACTGGAAAAGGGCGTCGATGCCGCCTTGGCTGACCGGGTGGTTGACTACTATAAGGCCTTGGATTACATCGATGATCACAGGGCCGCCCGCCGGGTGGCCGCCCGCTACGGAGGCAGGCGCCTGCGGTCGCAAAGGGCCATGACGGCGGTCTTTATCCAAAATGGCATCGAGGCTGGCCTGGCCAGGGAAGAGGCCCGGGCCCTGGACCCGGATGCCCTGACTGCCCGCCAGCTCTGCCTGGCCTATTATGACCGGCCTGGACCAGATGATGAAATGGCTATGATGAAACTTTTGGCCAGACGGGGCTACCCCTCTGGTTTAGCCCGGGAGGTTATCCGGGCCCTGATAAAAGAGGATTATGAAAGATAATTATTATTTACTGTCTCTGGGTTGCCCCAAGAATGAGGTGGACTCGGAGACCATGAGCGCCCTTCTCAAGGCAGAAGGCTTTCACTTCACTTCGGATCCCCGGCAGGCCCGTTTTTTAATTGTCAACACCTGCGCCTTTATCCAGCCTGCTGTGGAAGAGGCCATAGAGGCCATCCTGGACCTGGCCCAGGTCAAGGCAGACCATGAGGATAGATTCCTGGTCGTGGTTGGTTGTCTGGCCCAGCGCTATAAGGGAGATATTGTCAATGAAATCCCTGAAGTGGATGCCATCCTGGGGACCGGGGAATATGGCCGGATCACGGACCTTCTAAAGGATCTGGCGGCAGGCAGGGATATGAGCCATCAATGTCCGGGCCGGCCCGGCAATGTGGCCTATCTGGATGTCAAACGCCGGCCTTCAGCACCCGCAGGTACCTATGCTTATTTGAAGATTGCCGAGGGCTGCTCCAATGCCTGTGCCTATTGCGCCATCCCCAGACTGAGGGGACCCCAGGTCTCAAGAAGACCCGAGGCTATTCTGGAAGAGGCCCGTTACCTGGTCTCCCTGGGCGTCAAAGAGCTGATCCTGGTAGCCCAGGATAGCAGCCGCTATGGCTGGGATCTGGAAGGAGCCCCTTCCCTGGCCGGCCTGATCAGGTCCATAAGCCGGGAAGTGGAGGGGCTGGAGCTCATCCGCTGCCTTTATCTTTATGCTGATGCCATCAGCCCGGAATTGATCCAGGAGATGGCGTCCAATCCCCTGGTGGCCCCCTATATTGATCTTCCCATCCAACACGCCTCAGATCGGATCCTGGAGAGGATGCGCCGGCATGAGACCATCGGTGTGATCAGGGACAAGATCCATGCCATCCGCCAGGCCATGCCCCAGGTTATTCTCAGGTCGACGGTCATGACCGGCTTCCCCGGTGAGACCGAAGCGGATTTTCAGGCCCTTTTGGACTTCGTCAAGGAGATCCGTTTCGATCGCCTGGGCTGTTTTGCTTTCTGGCCCGAGGAGGGGACCCTGGCGGCCTCCTTGCCCCATCAGATACCTGCCGCCCTGGCCCAGGAAAGAAGGGGCCTGATCATGGAAGCCCAAAGACCCATTGCCCTGGAAGCCAATCAAAAAAGGCTGGGACAGGTAACCCGGGTGCTTATAGAGGGCATAGAACCCCGTGGTATACTCTTTCAAGGGAGAAGCTACGGGGAGGCACCGGATATTGATCCTTTGATCAATGTGGCTGCATCCAGCCCGGACCTGGTCATTGGAAGCCGGCCGGCCGTCAGAATTCTCGAAGCAGGTCCTTACGAATTGACAGGGGTATCGATCGATGAACATAGCCAATAAACTGACACTTTCCCGGATTGTCATGATCCCTTTTATACTCTTTTTTCTTTTGCCCTTGCCCTACTGCGAGACCTGCGCCTTTTCTGCCTTCATCGTCTCGGCTCCGGGCAGGGTCATTGCCTTTGTTCTCTTTATCATGGCGGCCATGACTGATCTTTTTGACGGCATGCTGGCCCGTAAGCAGGGCCTGGTCTCCAATTTTGGCAAACTGGTGGACCCCATTGCCGACAAGCTCCTGGTCCTTTCTGTCTTTACCGCCTTTGTCCAGCTCAACCGGATCTCCACCTATGTCATCCTCCTGATCGCTGCCCGGGAATTTATCGTGACCGGCATCCGTATGGTAGCGGTGGAGCATGGCCTGGTCATTGCCGCCAGCTGGTTTGGCAAGCTGAAGACGGTCTTTCAGGTCATTACCCTGGGGGCGCTCATGTTTGAGCCCATCATCGTCCAATGGATTGATCCCAGCCTGCCCTTCCTGGGTTATGGGGCGCCCTGGACCATCCCCGGCGATCTTCTGGTGGGACTGACCTTGCTTTTGACCATCTTGTCGGGCCTGGATTACTGGCTGAAAAACCGGACACTCCTGTCCGAGACCTTAAAAGTTTGATAGACTTGTTTTTCTGACAAGCAGAATATCTTGACTGAAATATTAGGAGGGTTAACCATGACAAAACAGGAAATCCTGGCCAGGATACAAGCCATTCTGGCCGACCAACTGAGTATTGAAAAGGAGACAGTCGAGCTGTCCTCCAATATCATAGAGGATCTGAACGCCGACTCCCTGGATATCGTCGAGCTGGTCATGTCACTTGAATCGGAATTCGACATGGCCATCATGGACGAAGAAGCCGAGCGCATCCGTACGGTTGGCGATGCGGTTGAATTCATTTTCGAACGCCTGTAAATGACCTGCTGCCCCTTCCTTGAGGGAAGGGGCCTTTTCATGAATGCCCGTGTCAAAGAAAGTGTCAAATCTGGAAAACCGTCTTGGTTATGCTTTCAGGAGTCAAGCCCTGCTTGAAGAAGCCTTGACCCACCCTTCCTACGCCCATGAGCGGGAGGGAACAGATGCGGACAATCAACGCCTGGAGTATTTGGGTGACGCCGTACTCCAACTCATTATCTCCCAGGAACTTTATCAAGCCTTGCCCCAGGCACCGGAAGGGACCATGACCAAGATCCGGGCCAGCCTGGTCTGCGAGCCCAGCCTGACCCTGATAGCCCAGGGACTGGACCTGGGTGCCTATTTGCGGCTGGGACACGGGGAAGCCCTGTCAGGAGGGGCCGACAATCCCTCCAACCTCTCGGATGCCCTGGAAGCCCTCCTGGGCGCCCTCTATCTGGAAGCGGGCCTGGATAAGACCCGGCAGCTCGTCCGTCAACTCTTTGCCCCTTACTGGGACCAGGCCCTGGCTGGCAAGCTCAGCGCTGACTACAAGAGCCGCCTCTATGAATGGGCCCAGGCCCGGGATGGCCGTGAAGTAGAGTTCGTGGTCCTGGACATGGAAGGACCTGAGCACGACCGCGACTACACGGTGGGCCTCATGGTCAAGGGCCAATTGGTGGCCAGAGGCAGGGGCAAGACCAAGAAGGCGGCCGAACAGGATGCCTCCTTTCATTTCTTTCAGATGGAAGGGGACAAGGCCTGACCATGCTGACCTCACTTGAGATCCAGGGATTCAAATCATTTCCTGATTACACGGAGATTAATTTTCACAAGGGTATCACGGCCATTGTCGGCCCCAATGGTGCCGGCAAGTCCAATATCACCGATGCTGTCCGCTGGGTCCTGGGTGAGCAAAGCGCCAAGACCCTGAGGGGCCAGCGTATGGAAGATGTCATCTTCAATGGGACCGCCCAAAGGCGGCCGGTCAGTTTTTGTGAGGTGACCCTGACCTTTGACAACTCCAAGGGTATCCTTGCCATTGACTATGAGACCGTGGCCATCACCCGGCGCTACTACCGGTCAGGGGACAGCGAGTACCTGATCAACAAGACCCCCTGCCGGCTCCGGGACATCAACGCCCTCCTCATGGATACGGGCATCGGCCTTGACGGCTATTCCATCATCGGCCAGGGCCGAATTGATGAGATCCTCAGTAACAAGTCCGAGGACCGGCGGGCCATCTTTGAAGAAGCTTCGGGGATCGTCCAGTTTCGAAGCCGCAAGGATGAGGCCTTGAGGAAGCTGAATCGAAGCCAGGAAAACCTGGTCCGGGTCGATGATCTCCTCAATGAACTTCACAGCCAGGCCCAGGTCCTGGAAAAGCAGGCCGAAGATGCCCGTTCCCATATCGACCTGGCCAGCCGCTACCGCCGTTTGGACACGGCCCTGACCCTGAGACAGATTGAGAATCTGGAAGCACAGAAGGTCAAGAAGGAAGAAGATGCCCGGCTGATGAAGGCCGACCTGGATCAGGCCCGCCAGGCCCAGGTCCAAAGCCGGACCGCCTATGAGGATTCCCTGGCCCGGGTTCAGGCCCTGGACCAGGAAGTGGAGGAGGACCAGGTCCGCTTTAATGACTATTCAGTTGAGGAGACTGAATTGCGGGGTCTGGATGCCCTTTATAAAGAGAAATATGCCTCTTCCAAGAAGGGGGCTGAATCCCTCCTGGAGGAAAAGAACCGCCTGGTCATGCAGGTCATGGCCACGGAAGAGGACCTGGCCGCCCGCCAGACCCGACGCCAGGATCTCCTGGCCCGCCGCCAGGAGGCCCAGGACCAGCTCCTGGAAGCCAAATCGGAACTGGAGCAGATCGAATCCAGCTTCCGGCAAACCGGCCAGCAACTCCAGTCCTTGATGACCCGGCGGGGCGATCTGGCAGAGTCCCTGGCTTCTTTTGGGGCCTCCCTTGAGGCCCAGTCCGGTCAGGCCCGGGTTTTGATCGAAAACCTGGCAAGCATGGAGGAGCGAAAGGCCCAGCTGGCCCGGGAAGAAGATAAGCAAAGACAGGAGCTGACCCGGCAGGCCGCTGAAAAGCAGGCCCTGGAAGCCCTTATTGCCGAGCGTGAGGAGGCCCGGATCCAGGCCCGAAAAGAGACCGAAACCGGCCATCAAAATGCCGATCTTCTGGAAGCATCTATACAGGAAGCCCGCCGGATGGTCAAGCAAGCCCTTTATGAGGCCGAGACCCTGGAGAGGCTGGAGGCCGACTATGAAGGCTACAGCCGGTCTGTCCAGGCCATCATGAAGGAAGCGGCCAGGGGTAAGCGGGAAGGTCTCTATGGACCCCTGGGATCCCTCTTGACAGTAGAGGCTCCCTACCAGGAGGCTATCGAGACAGCCCTGGGTGCCTCCACCCATCACCTGGTCTGCGATGGTCCAGAAAGGGCAGAAGAATGGATCGACTGGCTGCGGCAGAAGAAGGCGGGCAGGGCCACCTTCCTGCCCGTCCAGGCCCTGTCTGTCCGCTCCCTGGATGAGAGGACCCTGAGCCAGGCCCAAAGGGCAGAGGGCTGGGTGGGTTTGGCCGCTGATTTGGTCAGCTGCCAGAGTCAGGTCCTGCCGGCCGTCCGCTACAGCCTGGGAAGAACCCTGGTGGTAAGGACCCTGGATCAGGCCATTGCCTTGAGTCAGAGGACCGGCCGGGCCTACACCGTGGTGACACTGGATGGCGACCAGGTCAACCGGGGCGGATCCATGACCGGGGGCTACCGGTCCAGCCATACCAAGGGTGTCCTGGGCAGGCCGGGCCGGATCCAGGCAGCCCGACAAGAAGCGGCCGCCAAGGAAGATGAGATCGCTCGCTTGCAGGGGCGTTTAGAAGCTGCCAAGGAAAGCCTGAGGCAATCTGCCTCCCGGGAGGAGGCCCTGCTTGAAAGCCTGGCTGATGAGCGGCGGACCCTGGTCAGGTTGACGGCAGAAGAGAAGGCGGCCGGCCTGGCCCTGGACCGCCTGGTCCAGGAGCTGGCAAGGCAGGAAGGGGAGCTGGCTCAGAGCCGGGAGCGGCAGCAGAGACTGAACCTTTCCTGTCAGGCTCTGGAAAAGGAGATCCAGACGCTGACCCGGGAAAGGGAAGCCCTGTCGGCTGACCTGGTGGGCTTGGATTCTCAGCACAAGGCAAGTCAGGCAAACTTTGATCGAGCCAGGGACCAGGTGACCCGTCTGGAGGTATCCTTGACCTCCCTGGAGGAGAGCCTGGCAAGCTTCGATGAGGTCACCCAGGTATCCCGAAAGGAAATTGACTCGGCCAGGAGCCGTCTGGCCTCAGTGGAGCGGGAATGGGCTGACCAGACTGAGCGTATGGAGGAGGCCCGTCAGGCCATTGAAGGCAATGACCTGGCTCTGGGACTGGCGGTGGACAAGCGCCAGGCCTGCCAGGAATCCCTGGCCCAACTCATGGAAGCCCGTGAGGAAGAGACTTCAGGCCAGCGGTCGCTCTTGACCGCCATGAACACAGCCAATGACAGCCTGGCCTCCCTTCAGGCCGTTTATGAACGCCAGGACGCAGATATCCAGCGCCTTGGCCAGCAGGTTGATGATCAGGTCAACCGCCTTTGGGAGACCCATGGTCTGACCCGCTTTGAAGCTCAAGAGGAGGCTGAAGAGCTGGCCTCAATCAACAAGGCCACTTCTGAGCGGGCAGCCTTGAAGAGGCGGATTGATGACCTGGGTCCCATCAACCACAATGCCATCCGGGACTATGAGGCGCTCAGGGCCCGGATTGACTACACTGAAGGCCAGAGGCAGGATATTGAAAATGCCCAGGCGGACCTGGAAGGCATTATCCGGGACCTGGACCAGTCCATGCGGGAGCAATTCAACCGGACCCTCCACGAGATTAACCAGAACTTCAATCAGGTCTTCTCAGAGCTCTTCTCGGGCGGCCAGGCTCAGATCATCCTGGAAGGGGAGACGGATATCCTGGACGCTGACATCGGTATTGAGGCCCAGCCTCCCGGCAAGAAGCTGCAAAAGCTCTCCCTCCTGTCGGGCGGCGAGCGCAGCCTGACCGCTATCGCCCTTCTCTTTGCCATCCTCAAGCTAAAGCCCGCCCCCTTCTGCGTCTTTGATGAGGTGGAATCAGCCCTGGACGATGCCAATGTCAGGCGCTTCACCGATTATGTCAGACGCTATGCCTGGTCCATGCAGTTTATCCTGGTGACCCACCGCAAGGGCACCATGGAAGCCTCTGACAGACTCTACGGGGTCACCATGCAGGAGCGGGGCATATCCAGGGTCCTGTCCATGGTCCTGTCTTCCGCCCTGCCCTATGGCAGCTGATCTAGTATTTTAAGGAGCCTCCATGAGCTTATTTGATACCTTTCGTAAAGGCCTGACCAAGACCCGGGACTTCATGACCTCCAGCTTCAACCGCATGGCCGCCGGCCTGGGCGTCTTTGACGATGACATGTTGGATGAACTGGAGATGATCCTGGTCCAGGCAGACTGCGGTATAACGGCCTCAAGTGAAAGCATCGAGGCCATCCGCCAACACATCAGGGAGACGGGAGATGCCTCCCGCCAAGCGGTTTTGAAGGTGTTAAGAGAAAGCCTGGCTGCCATGATCCAGGAAAAGAGACTGGACACCCCCCCGGGCCAGCTGACCATCTATCTTATGGTGGGTGTCAACGGGACCGGCAAGACCACCACGGCCGCCAAGCTGGCCCAAAGGGGAAAGCAGGAGGGCCGTCGGGTCATGATGGCCGCCGCAGACACCTTCCGTGCCGCTGCCATAGACCAGCTCAAGGTCTGGGGGGAGCGGACCCAGACGGCCGTCATCGCCCATGAGACGGGCTCGGATCCGGCAGCAGTCGTCTTTGATGCCATCAAGGCCGCCCAGGCCCGCAAGACGGAACTCCTGATCATTGATACGGCGGGCCGCCTTCACACCAAGCGCAATCTCATGGATGAACTGGCCAAGATCCGCCGGGTCCTGGACCGGGAGGCCCCCGAGGCCCTGGTGGAGACCCTCCTGGTCATTGATGCCACCACCGGCCAGAATGCCATCATTCAGGCCAGGGCCTTCCATGAAGCCACTCATGTCACGGGTCTTGCCATCACCAAACTGGATGGCAACGCCAAAGGGGGTGTAGCGGTGGCTGTGGCCCGGGAGACCGGTCTGCCCCTCTGCCTGGCTGGCTTAGGTGAGGGAGCAGACGACCTTCAGGACTTTGACAGCCAACTCTTTCTGGATGCCCTCCTGCCCCAGGACTGACACCTGTCAATAGAAACACTTGACAGCACTGGCCTGGCTGGCTATACTGGCTTCATGCAAAAAGATCAAGATCCATCGACCCAACCCGGACACACCGATATCTGCCTTTGGCTGGATTATTACGGCGACCTTTTGACTGCCCGTCAAAAGGAAGTTCTGGGTCTTTATTATGATATGGACTGGTCCTTATCCGAGATCGCTGAAGAGACCGGTCTCTCCCGTCAGGGGGTCCATGACCAGATCCGCCGGGGGACGGGCCGTCTGGCCTTACTGGAGGACATTCTGGGCCTGGCTTCCCGCGACCGTCTTTTGCACCAACTCCTGGACCAGGCTATGGAGGCCCAGGCCCGGGCAGATGACCAAAGTCTATTGGAGACCCTGGATCGACTGAGGATGGCCATTAAACTGACAGCCATTGAAGAAGGGGAGGAAAGGGAGACCCATGGCCCTGTTTGAGAATCTGAGTTCACGCCTTAGCCGGATCACCGATGCCATGCGTGGCAAGAGCCGGGTGACGGAAAAAGATATCAAGGACATGATGCGGGAAATCCGCCTGGCCCTCTTGGAGGCCGATGTCAACTACCAGGTGGTCAAGGACCTGGCTGATGAGATCGGAGAAAAGGCCAAGGGAGCCGAGGTCATGGAAAGCCTGACCCCCGGCCAGCAGGTGGTCAAGATTGTCCACCAGGCCCTGATCAATATCCTGGGCACGGAAGAGAAACTCATTGTCTCGCCCACGGGCTTTACGGTCCTCATGCTCTATGGCCTCCAGGGTACCGGTAAGACCACCACAGCCGCCAAGCTGGCCCTTTACCTGAAAGATCGGGGTAAAAAGCCCCTACTGGTCTCCGTGGACGTCCACCGGCCCGCGGCCCAGGAACAGCTGAAAATACTGGCCCAGGAAGTGGGCGTTGAATACTATATCGAGCCGGATGAAAAAGATGCCGCCAGGCTGGCCCTCAAGGGCCGGGACAGGGCCCGCTACATGATGTGCGACACCATGATCGTGGACACGGCCGGCCGCATGACCGTGGATGACGAGCTCATGGATGAGCTCAAGGCCATCAACCGGGCGGTGGAACCTGACGAGCGTCTTTTGGTAGTTGATGCCATGATCGGCCAGGAAGCCGTAGGTATCGCCCAGGCCTTTGACAGCCAGATCGGTCTTGACGGCTTTATCATGACCAAGCTGGACGGAGATGCCAGAGGCGGGGCCGCCCTCTCCATCCGCCGCATGACCGGCAAGCCCATCAAGATGATGGGAACAGGTGAAAAGATCGGAGACCTGGAGGTCTTCCACCCGGACCGCCTGGCTTCCCGGATCCTGGGCATGGGGGATGTCCTGACCCTGATCGAGAAGGCCACAGAGTCCTTTGACGAGAAGCAGGCCCAAAAGACCATGGAAAGGCTCAAGTCCCAGACCTTTACCATGCAGGATATGCTGGAGCAGCTGGAACAGATCCAGGGTATGGGCTCCATGAAGGAAATGCTCAACATGATCCCCGGCATGGGCCGTAAACTGGGCAATGTCGACATTGACGAGGCCGGCCTGACCAAGACCCGGGCCATTATCCAGTCCATGACCCACAGGGAGCGGGAGAACCCCAAGCTTCTCAATGCCTCCCGGCGCAGACGGATCGCCAGCGGCAGCGGCCTGGAGGTCCAGGACGTCAACCGGGTGGTCCGTCAATATGACGATATGCTCAAGATGATGAAGCAGATGGGTGTCCTGGGCGGGGGCAAACGCCGCCGTGGCCGCATGCCCTTCGGGGGACTGGGATTTTAATTGATTTCGCCGGGCGCTCTGACGTCCGTGACGATAGATAACATTTTGGAGGAAATTATGGCAGTAAAAATTCGCCTCAAGCGCGTAGGCAAAAAGAAACAACCCTATTACCGGGTGGTCGTGGCAGATGCCCGTTCACCCCGTGACGGTCGCTTCATTGAAGAGATCGGCACCTACAATCCCCACACCGATCCGTCCACCTTCAAGGTCGACGCTGAGAAGGTCAAGGACTGGATGGCCAAGGGGGCCCAGCCGACCGATACCGTCAAGAAGCTTCTCAAATACAACGGTATTTTGGAGTAAGCCATGAAAGATTTGCTTAAGTCAGTTATCGAACCCCTGGTCCAGTACCCGGAAGAGCTGGTCATAGGCGAGGAAGTCCGGGGCCGGGAGATTGTACTCACCGTCAGTGCCCACCCGGAAGATGTAGGCCGGGTTATCGGACGGGGAGGCCGCAGGGCCCAGGCCGTCCGTGCCATCATGAAGGCCAAGGGCGCCATGGACAACAAGCGCATCTCGGTCGACATCCTTTCATGAAGCGGGACTATCTCCTGATTGGCGTCTGTCAAAGGCCGCATGGGGTCAAGGGGGAAGTGCTGGTCAAAAGTCTGACCGATGATGACCAACGCTTCTTCCAGGGCCTGACCTGCACCCTCCTGGACCATCCTGACGCCCCGGCTGGCAAAAGCCTGACCCTGTCGGCAGCCCGGCCGGTCCCCCAGGGCCTGCTCTTGACCTTTGAGGGCATCATGACCCGGGAGGAAGCCCGCCGGCTGGGCGGCTCCTATCTGGCTGTCAGACGCCAGGACGCCCTGCCCCTGGAGAGCCCTGACGACTTTTACTCGGGTGACCTCATCGGCATGAGGGTGAAAGATTCCCTTTTGGGTGACCTGGGCGCCGTGGCAGATGTCATGAATGCCGGCAGTGGCGACATCCTGATCGTGGCCAAGGAAGGGGACAAGGAAGTCCTGATTCCTTTTTTGAAAAAGCTGATCCTGTCAGTGGATCTGGACAGCAACTTGATTGAGGTCCAGCTGCCCCAGGGCCTGATGGAACTTTACCGGCAGACGCCTTCCCCTGACCAAGAGACCTGACCATGGCCCTTCGATTTTCCATTCTCTCGATCTTCCCTGACCAGGTAGAAGAAGCCCTTAACCACAGTATTACGGGCAGGGCCCTGGAGCAGGGTCTGGTGGAGATCCAGCCAATCCAGATCCGGGATTTTGCCATCAATGATTACGGCCAGCTGGACGATGCGCCCTATGGGGGCGGCCGGGGCATGGTCATGCTCTGCCAACCCCTTTATGATGCCTGGGAATGGGCCCTGGCCCAGAAGGCAGGCAAGGCCAGGAGCCTGGTTTTGTCGCCGGCAGGCAGACCTTTTGACCAGGCCATGGCCAAGGAATTGGCCCGGGAGGACCACATCCTCTTTATCTGCGGCCATTATGAAGGTATCGATCAACGCTTTATCGATGAGACCCAGGCTGAAGAAGTCTCCCTGGGTGATTTTGTTTTGACAGGCGGTGAATTGGCCGCGGCCGTCATGATGGACGCCATCATCCGTCTGGTCCCCGGTGTCCTCCCCCATGAGGAAGCCTGGCTTCTGGAATCCTTCACAGACGGTCTTTTGGAATGGCCCCAATACACCCGGCCCAGAGTTTGGCGGGATCGGCCGGTCCCCCCGGTTCTCTTATCCGGTCACCAGGCTAATATAGATCGTTATCGCCTTCTCATGCAGCTGGCCCAAACCCTGAAAAAGCGACCCGACCTTCTGGAAGGCAGGAGCATAGACCCCCAACTCTGGCAGGATCTGGCCCAGGCCCTGGCGGATGGCCAGCTTTCTTGTGACGACTAGACGACCAGAAAAGTCATTTTCATAGAAACTTTGCCCTATTGTCCAAGTAACGGCGCCGACTGGTCGGCGTCTTATTAATTGGTGGGCAAAAGGCCCTGCCTAGATAAGAACAAGGAGTCTATTATGAAAAAACTACTTACCATCCTCTTACTGCTCAGCCTGGTCCTGACGGCCGTCGCCTGTCAGAAGGACAAGGACCCCCAGACACCTCCAGTCGAAGAAGTGGGTGACCTCAAGGAAGCGGTCACAGAGATGCTGGAAAAGTCTGACCATAGCGATATGCTGGGCGACAGCTTCATGTTTGAGCCCCTCAACCAGGAAGAAGCGGCCTACCTGATCGGGGCCGAATCCCTGGAAGCTTCTTTTGAAGAAGCCCTGGGTCTCCAGCCCATGATCAATGTCCATCCCTTTGCCCTGGGTATCTTCCGCCTGGACAAGGACCAGGACGCCCAGGCCTTTGCCCGTGAACTCAAGGACAAGGCAGACCTGAGGAAGTGGATCTGTGTGGGCGCCGATGATGTGGTCACGGCCACCAAGGGTCAGACCGTCCTCTTCATCATGGGGAGCGCGGACGAAGTCAACAGCATCGCCCAGGCCTCCGGCTTCACTGCCGTCCAGTAAGAAGGAGGGAGGTCTTGCTTTTTTCAAGCATCAGCTTCCTGTACTATTTCCTGCCGGCTCTCCTGGCCGCTTATTACCTCCTGCCAGGCAGCTGGAGGAATGCGGTTCTCCTTCTGGCCAGTCTTGTCTTTTATGCCTGGGGAGAGCCGCGTTTTGCCATCATCATGGTCTCGACCGCCCTGACCGGTTACCTGGCCGGCCTCCTGATCGACCGTCTGACCGGGCCCAGGCTAAGGCGCCTGGTCATGCTGGCCGGGGTCGGACTCACCCTCCTCCCCCTTTTGGTCTTCAAATATGGCGATTTCTTCATTGACAATCTCAACCGGCTGTCACCCGGCCTTTTGGCCCCTCTCAAGCTGGCCCTGCCCATTGGCGTCAGCTTCTACACCTTTCAGATTCTTTCCTATGTCCTGGATGTCTACAAAGGCCAGGTCAAGACAGAGCGAAATCCATTCTACTTTCTTATGTATGTGGCCTTCTTCCCCCAGCTGATTGCGGGCCCCATCGTCCGCTTTCAGACCATCCAGGATCAGATCCGGGACAGGCGTGTCAGCCTGGATGATTTTGCCTATGGGGTCGGCCGCTTCAGCCTGGGCCTGGGCAAGAAGGTACTTTTAGCCAACAATCTGGCCGAAATAGGGCTCAATCTCTCCCAGGCCGGCAGTCGGACCGTCCTTTCCTTATGGCTGACGGCCCTGGCCTTCACCTTGCAGATCTACTTTGATTTTTCAGGTTACTCGGATATGGCCATCGGCCTGGGCCGTCTCTTCGGCTTCCAATTCCTGGAGAACTTCAACTACCCCTATCTGTCTCGAAGCGTCAGTGACTTCTGGCGGCGTTGGCATATGTCTTTGGGTTCCTGGTTCCGTGACTATGTCTACATCCCCCTGGGTGGCAGCCGTAAGGGATCCCTCCGGACCTATGGCAATCTTCTGATCGTCTGGCTTTTGACAGGTTTCTGGCACGGGGCTGCCTGGAATTTCCTAGCCTGGGGCCTCTTCTACTTTGTCCTTCTGGCCCTGGAAAGGGCAGGGCTGGGTCAGCGTCTGGCCAAATGGCCGCCTGTCCTCTCCACCCTCTATACATTTATCCTGGTGCTCTTGGGTTTCGTCATCTTCAATGCTGATTCCATGACAGCCGCCTGGCAAAATCTTGCCGGTATGTTTGGGGCCGCCTCCCTGCCTGCCGCTGATGCCATGACCCTCTACTATGCCAGGTCTTATGCCCCCACCCTGGTCCTGGCCCTCCTGGGGGCCACGCCTCTGCCCAAGATTTTCTTTGAGAAGCTGAAAGGGGAGAGGGGGGACTTCCTTTATGACCTGGTCAGTCTTCTGGGCATGGTGGCCATCCTGGTCCTGTCAACCGGATCCCTGATTGATGGGTCCTTCAATCCCTTCCTCTATTTCAGGTTTTAGGAGAAAACCCTGTGAAACATCGTTCCCTGATATTTACCTTGATCTTTGTCCTGATTCTGACCCTGGTCCCTGTCAGCGCCCTGGCCCTGCCTGATCGTCAGCTTTCCATGACAGAAAGAAGGCCCCTGGCCCAGAAGCTGACTTATGAAGACTATCTGGCCAGTCATTTTGGCGGCGATATGACTGCCTATCTGGCCTATCTGGAGGACTATCTTCTGGACCAGTTCCCCCTCCGTGACCAATTAAGGCTACTGACCGGCCTGGCCCGGGTCTATGGCTTGGGACAAAAGGACAACAAACTTTATTACAAGCTGGAGGGTCACCTGTCCAAGCTGGACCCCCGGCTGCAAGAAAAGGCTGTCCAGAATGCCCTGGATCTTTTCCAAAGGATTTTGCAGGACTATTTTGAAGCAGACAGCCAGTCCCTCTTTGCCCTCATTCCCGATAAGAATGCCTTCATGGCCCCCCTGGGAGCTTACCCCCATTACCCCTATGAGGAGCTGGAGAAGCTGATTGAGAAGAGGCAGGGAGCCAGCTGGACCTTCAAGTCCCTTGTGGATCACCTGACCCTGGATGATTACTACCGGACCGATCCCCACTGGGACCAGACCCGTCTCCTGCCGGTGGCCCAATATCTTCTGACCTCCCTGGGCCGGGACCTGGACCTCCAATACCATGACTTTGACTTTTCGCCCTCATACCCCTATCTGGGTAGTCTGGGCGGGCAGGCAGCCCTGCCTGTGGAAAAAGACCTCCTGGCCTGGCTGACTTCGGATCTTCTGGAGCAAATGACCCTCCATGACCCCCTGACAGGGGAGAGGGGACCCATCTACCAGCTGGACAAGCTCCAGGGCATGGATGCCTACGATCTCTTCCTGGGTGGCGCCAAGGCCCTCTTGCGCCTGGAAAATCCGGCAGGGGAAGCCGGCAGCCGCCTGGTGGTCTTTCGGGATTCCTATGGCTCCAGCCTGATCCCTCTCCTGGCCCTGGGCTATGAGGAAACCCTGGTCATCGATCTGCGCTACATGACCATGGATAAGGCAAGTGAATTGGTCTCCATTGACCGGAATGCGGATGTTCTCTTCCTATTCTCCTCATCTGTTCTCAATTCGCCCGGGGCCTTCCTCAAATAGGGCCTGTATATTCCAAGCAAGAGGCTCAAATCCCTCTATCCCACCAGTCAAACAAGTGCAATTCAGGCCCTATGATAATATGAATAGGACTACATAGGGTTAGGCTCAAAGCACTGCAAAGAAGCCGTTTTAAGAGGAATCTCGAGTAGATTCACATTCAATTTGAAGAACAAGAAAACAAGTAAGGAAAGAATGGTTGTAAATCTGAGTCAGTAAAGGAGAATTGTGATGAAAAGAATAGTCTTTATCTTTTGCCTTGTTTTAGTCTTTACCCTAAGCGCATGTAGTGGCAAAGCTAAGCCAAAAGATCCAGATACCAATATACCCAAGGGCCCCTCGATTGCTGAATCTGAAGCTCAAGTTCCAAGAACCTCCAGCCCTCCAGCCACCAGTCCAGAAAACCTTGACGATGAACATCAACCGGAAAGAGCTTTACCGGAAGGTTTACCGGTTTATCCTGGTGCGGTTTTTGCCTTTGACACACAAGTTTGGTCGGGGTCAGATGACGAGACAGCTTGGATGTGGATGTATGCTGAAGCGGGGAGTGCGGTGGAGATTCTTGAATTTTTCAAAACGGAACTTGAAAAGTTGGGATTTGAAATTGAGACAGCCTTTGCGGACGACTACGAAGTTATGCTTCATGACACAAGGGGGGCAGTGAGTATCGGATATTCGGCTGAAGAAAATGAGGACCTGAGCCAGCTTGGTTATATGATTACAGTCAACCTTGACAAGTGGGACAATAGGTAATTCACAAAGACAAAGAAAGAAAAGAAAGCCTCTCAATCCAATATTAGAAGGTGGTCACCAGACTCCCGCGTCATAGAGTGTCTGGCAGAAGAGGCATTCAGCTGTCCTCCATTGGACGGTATGTAGGCAATAGGGCAAAGGCGCTTGCCAGGCCTCTTTTCATCTGCTATGATGCTTTAGGTTTACACGGGTGGTCCGCTGCAATTGCGTGCAAGAACATCCGATGATGGATAAAGGAGGAACGCAATATGGACTATATCAAAGCGGTTGAAGCACCCTTCCTGCGTGATCAGTACGACAATGTGGAGATCGGTGACCGCGTCAACGTTCATCTCAGGATCACGGAAGGAACGCGGGAGCGTATCCAAGTCTTTGAAGGCACCGTGATCGGGCGTAAAGGCAGCGGACTTAACGAGACCATTACACTGAGACGGGTCGCCTACGGCGTCGGCGTCGAACGTGTCATCCCGCTACATTCGCCCAAAGTCGCCAAGATTGAGATCATTCGCAAAGGCCGTGTGCGCCGCGCTAAGCTCTTCTATCTGCGCGACCGCGTCGGAAAAGCCGCCCGCGTACGCGAGAAGCTCCCGACCCGCAAATAAGCGTCAGAAGACAAATCAAGGACGAGACGGCAGCACTGCCGTCTTTTTCTAATGGCCCCCTTCCCGTGCTATCCTATAGCTGTCATTTATGAGAGAAAGGGGAGGGGAGATGACTGAAAAAAAAGGCCAGGGAGGCAAACAGATCCACTGGTATCCAGGCCACATGGCCTCTGCCAGCCGGGAGCTGAAATCGGCCTGGCGCCATATCGATGCCGTTGTGGAAATCGCCGATGCCAGGATTCCTGCCGCCAGCCGCAACCCACTTTTCCTGGATTTTCAGCCCCAAAAGCCCCACCTGCTTCTCTTGTCCCATGCTGACCTGGCCGACCTGGCGGTCAATAAAGCCTGGCAGATCTATTACCTGGACCAAGCCCTGACAGCCATCTTTTGTGACCTGCGAAATGCGGCCGACATCCGTTTCATCCGCCGAAGACTCCTGCTTTTTCAGGCTCCCCTCCTGGAGAAGGCCAAAAGCCAGGGTCGTCTGGTCAGGCCCCTTCGGGTCCTGGTCACCGGCATCCCCAATACAGGTAAATCCACCTTCATCAATCAGTTTGTTGGGAAAAGATCCGCCAAGGTTGAATCCCGGCCCGGGGTCACCCGTCAGCAGAGCTGGCTGAGGTCGGGCAGCGAGCTTCATTTCCTGGATACCCCGGGTATTTTGCCCCCCAAACTTGACGACCGGGAGGCCTCCATGGGCCTGGCCGCCACGGGGGCCATCCGGGACAGCATCCTGCCCCTGGAAGAGGTGGCCCGCTGGCTCTTTAAACGATTGACAAAACTTTACCCTCAGGCCTTAACCACCCGCTACGGCAGCCGGGAGGGCCTGAGTCAGGACCAGGCCTTTGAGGCAGCTGCCCTGACCATGGGCTGTCAGCTGGCCGGGGGCCTGCCTGA
>LSQX01110870.1_pt2 | contig 59141 bp, 59 predicted proteins | sample 654561 | NCBI WGS metagenome assembly LSQX01 (sample SAMN04489861, study PRJNA283612) | anaerobic digester metagenome | isolation source: 4 biogas reactors fed with cattle manure at either 37C or 55C with and... | place: Denmark: Kongens Lyngby | collected 2014
TAAGGGCTTTCCCTGCCCGGTTCGGTAAACGACCCCCGGTATTCGCGGATTTCTTCCGGGGTGAGGCTGCACACGTACGCGTCACTCTTTTTGATGAGTTCAACTGCAAACTGATACAGCCTTTCGAAATAGCCGGAAGCGTAATACAGGCCTTTCCCCCAGTCAAACCCCAGCCAGTGAACATCGCGGATAATGGATTCAACATATTCCATGGACTCGCCGGCCGGGTCCGTATCGTCCAGGCGCAGATTGCATGTGCCTCCGTACTGCCGGGCCAAACCGAAGTTAAGACATACGGACTTGGCATGCCCGATATGAATATAGCCGTTTGGTTCGGGTGGAAAACGCGTGGCCACACGTCCGTCGTGCTTGTTCGTCTTGAGGTCTTCGTCGATAATGTCGCGTATAAAGTCGTTCGGGGCGTGATTTTCAGCTTCTGGCATAACGTCAAAAAACTCCTTCAGGTTACTTTTTTATAATTTGATGGCGCGTCAGGCGCCAATCGCTTTTTTTAAATGGTTCATGTCCAGATTTCCACCCGACATGATTATGACTACTTTCTTGCCCGCCAGTCTTTCACGTATTTTACAGGCTGCAACCAGCGCGACTGCGCCGGCGGACTCGGCCAGGTTGTGCGTTGCCGTCAGCGCCAGCGCCACCCCCTGAAGGATCTCCTCCTCGGACAGCAAAACGACATCGTCAATGCTGTCGCGAAGAATCACATAAGGCAGATGAAATACCGTCCGGGCCGCAAGGCCGTCGGCCAGAGTATCGGCCTCGTCAAGGGTAATGATTTCCTTTTTCTTCCAGGACTCATAAAAGGAAGGCGCGTTTTGGGGCTCCACGCCGATGATTTCCACAGATGGCTTGATGGCGCGCACAGTTTTTAAAATCGACGCGCAGCCCGCGCCGCCGCCGATCGGGCAGATAATCGTGTCCACCTCCGGCAGGTCTTCCATAATTTCCATTCCCAGGGTGGCAATACCATTAAGAATTTCCGGCTCGTTGCCCTGCTCGACATAGTAATAGCCGGCACTGTCCACCAACTCATCGCAGTAGGACTGTGCATCATAGAAATCCGCGCCGCGGATAATCAACTCCGCCCCATAGTTTTCAATTATACGGTTGATTTCCGGGTTGTTGTTTTCCGGAACAACCACCGTGCAGGGCACCTGAAACCATTGTCCGGCCCAGGCCATGGCCAGACCGTGGTTACCTCGTGTGGCCACCAGAATACCGGCCTCCAGCTCTTCCCTCGATATGTGATGGTAAAAATTAAGCGCCCCCCTGATCTTGAAAGATCCTGTCGGGTTGTGATTTTCGTGCTTGACGAAAGCCTCGCAGCCGATCAGGCGGGAAAGCTCGGAATAGAAGATGAGGTTGGTCCGGTTGAGGTATTTCCTGATGATGGACCTGGCCATAAAAGCGCGGGCCAGGTTAACCTGTTCGCTTGCCGCCTCATATTTTTTCAGCATAAGCCTGCCCTCCAGTTTTTGCCGTTTAGTCTTTTTTACCACCTTTTTAACGGCTGTCAAGATGGCATGCTTTTGTTGCGTATCCGGAAGATCAACTCAACTGGTTTAAAATCATCCGGGCATGCCTTTTTGCCGCTCCTCTATTGGCCAACACGACTTCCTTCGCTCTTTCGCCGCGGTGGGCGAGGCCGGCCGGATCGCCCAGCATCCTCAAAATACCTTCCAGCAGCTCATTTTCGTTTACAATCCTGATGCCTGCGCCCGCCTCTTCCATCAAAGCAGCTTCCCGGTGAAAGTCATCCATAAAGGGACCGTAAAAAATGACCTTGCCCCAAGCCGCGGCCTCCAGAAGATTCTGCCCTCCTTTCGGCACCAGCGAGCCCCCGCAATAAACAACAGTGGCAAGGGAATAAACTTTAAAAAGCTCACCGATCACATCAACCACAACCGCTGTTTGTTGCCGCCTCTGGCCCGCACTTTTCATTTGTGAAAACGTGACGGCTCCGGGCAGGCCGGACTTGTCCAGCAGTCCGATAATTTCCTCGGCACGCCTGATGTCGCGCGGCACCAGTATCAGAGTGAATTCCGGATAGCTCGCTGACAGCTTCTTATACACGGAAATAATGATTTTTTCTTCACCCGGGTGGGTGCTGCCGGCTACAAGAAATTTTTCCTCCACCCCGGCATGGAAAAGCCGGATCGCTTCCTGATGGAATTCAGGAGAGGTCGCGACCGTCAGTGCGTCATACTTGCTGTTTCCCAACGCTTTAACCTGGTCTTTTCCCATACCCATCTGGACCATTCTTTGGGCGTCGAGATCCGTAATCATTCCCGCGCCATCCACATCTTGCAAAACCGGACGCCAGAAAAAACGGGTGCGCCGGTACTTTTTAAATGAACGGGTCGAAATCCTGCCGTTTACCATCACGACCTTGATACGGTGCAACCGACAGGAGGCTAAAAAATTCGGCCAAAGCTCGGTTTCGACAAATGCGAAAACATCAGGGCGGACCAGGCCGAGCATTCCAGAGACAACCGGAGGAATATCCAGCGGAAAATAAATAAAGGCGTCTGCGCCGGTAACTGTCTTTTGCGCCAGCTCCTGCCCTGTTTCCGTGGAGGTGGAAAAAATAATTCGGAGATCAGGCCTGATTTTTTTCAATTCAGACACAATGGGCGAGGCGGCGTTTACTTCACCTACAGATACCGCGTGTATCCAAAGACGCGGGCCCGGCCCGATATTTTCAAGCAGGCGGCTTTGCCGGAAGCCCAGCTTCTGCAAAAAGCTGCGGCGGTATTTTCCCGTAAAGAGCATCTTGAGCAAAAAAAACAACAGGCCGGGAAGTGCTAAAATCAGCAGCACAATATTGTACAAGAGTCTCATCGATTTATCTTTGTTGTTTTCAGTGCCCCTGTCAAGCAAAAAGCCGGGGCCTCTGATATGCCACTCCACGAACCGGTCTCATCGAGTTTTTCCTGCTCACGGTGCTCGAAACCGGACAGGCTATTCGGGTTGACAGGCTTTATTCTTTAGTATATCCGGTACACTCCATAAAGGAGAATTACCATGAAGATGATTGCCCCATCAATTCTTTCCGCTGACGGCGGAAGACTTAGCCAGGAGATTCAGGCAGTGGAAAAAGCCGGCGCCGACTGGATACATGTCGATGTAATGGACGGACAATTTGTGCCAAATATCACCATGGGACCCGCCATCATCTCCGCGGTGCGCAAGGCGACGAAATTGCCTTTTGACGTTCATCTGATGATTAAAAATCCCGAAAACTATATCGGGGCCTTCGCCGATGCGGGTGCTGATTACATTACGGTGCATGTGGAAGCGGCCAGCCACCTCCATCGCACACTCGGCCTGATCAGAAAAGCAGGGAAAAAAGCCGGCGTTTCCTTGAATCCGGCGACACCTCTTTGTCTTGTGGAGGAAATTCTGCCGGAGATCGACCTGCTTCTCATCATGTCGGTCAATCCGGGCTTCGGGGGACAGAAATTTATTGAAAGCTCCCTGGCAAAGATAAAAAAAGCGGCGGATATGATCGCCGGGCTTACACAAAAGCCTCTGCTTGAGGTTGACGGAGGAGTCAATCTGCAAAATATCTCTTCCATCGCCGGTGCGGGCGCGGACGTTCTGGTCGCGGGTGCGGCGGTCTTCGGCACTCCCGATTACGCTCAGACCATCACCGCCCTCAAGGCAGCGGCCAACCGGGCCTGATTATCCCCGCGCCGGCCGTGCAGACCATAAGGGCAACCCGTCTTGGTGGCTAAAGCCGTCCTCAATGTCCGCCCGTTTATTTTTTACCGTAATCATAGACGCCACGGCCGGACTTGCGCCCGAGGTTGCCGGCGCGAACCAGTTTGCGCAAAAGCGGCGAGGGCCGATACTTATCGCCCAGCTCCCGGTGCATGCCTTCACAGATTCTCAGCTGCGTGTCCAGCCCGATCAGGTCACCCAGCGCCAGCGGACCGATGGGATGGTTGCACCCCAGCTGCATGGCCTTGTCAATATCCTCCGGCGTTGCCAGGCCTTCGTCAAGCACAAAAAAAGCCTCGTTAATCATGGAGCACAAAATACGGTTGACGACAAAGGCGGGCGCCTCTTTTACCATGACTACTTCCTTGCCGATTTTCCTGCCCCAGGCCACGGCAATTTCCACTGTCTCGTCCGAGGTCTGCTGGCCGCGGATGATTTCCAGAAGGCGCATCACCGGAACAGGATTGAAAAAGTGCGTGCCGATGAAACGCTCCGGCCGGCTGGTAATGGCGGCCATTTCCGTAATGCTCAGGCCCGACGTGTTGGTGAAAAAAAGACAATGCGGCGGAACAATCTCTTCTAATTCCGCATAGACTTTTTTCTTCAGGTCCATCAGCTCGATCACCACTTCCACCACGACATCCGCATCACCGGCTGCCTCTTTTAAATCAAGTGTCGGCTCTATTCGTCCCAGGACGGTCTCCATCTGCTCCCTGGTTATTTTTCCTTTTTCCACATCACGGGCCAGGTTCTTTTTAATCGTGTTCATGCCGTTGTCGATGAATCGCTTTTCAATGTCTCTCATCGTCACATCAAACCCCGCCGCGGCGCACACCTGTACAATGCCGCTGCCCATCAGACCGGCGCCCAGTACACATATTTTTTTGATTTCCATGACAACCTCCGTGTGGTTTATGATCTGCGGGGCAAAACCCGCTCAAAGTTGTTGAAGCAGAGCAAAGCTAACAGAAGGCGAACCCCCGCGTCAAGTGGAATGCGGGCAGAATTTTCATTGAAGCTGCGGCATCAATATGTCAGAATCGGCCATGCATATTTTAATTGACGGTTATAATCTGATCCGACAATCAGCCGACCTGCGCCGCTTGGAAAGGCACAGCCTCGAGGCGGGCCGCAAGGCTCTGATCGACTGGCTAGCCCGATACCGCCTCCGGAAACAGCATCGTATCACCGTGGTTTTCGACGGCTGGGCCGGCGGTGCACCTCACGAAGAGCGCGACTACTCGTCGGGAATTGAGCTGATCTACTCAGGCCTGGGCGTCAAGGCGGATGAAATCATAAAAAGAATCACCGCCTCGACTGATGAGGAAATCCTGGTCGTTTCCTCGGATCGTGAAATAACCTCATTTGCGGCACGTAGGGGAAAAGCGACATTGTCCTCCCCCGAGTTTGAGACGATCGTCAACAGGCTGTCGGTCACTCCTGATTACAGCGGGATGCCGGGGCAGGAAGAAGGCAATGAGGATGAGGACAGGCGCCCGACGGGGAAAAAAGGCCCCTCCCGCAGGCTTTCCCGGGCGCAAAAAAGGGCGCAGGCAAAAATCAGGAAGCTGTAGAGCAGGCTTTGACTAAAAAGCGCTCCAGAAGGAGCTGCGGGTCTGTCGCGGATGATTTCATGGCAAGGTCCATCTCCAGCAGGTCATTCATGAATATCAGCAGACCCTCGTAAGAAAACCGGCCGCAGTTGCGAAGCGCGTTGAAAATCACAAAGGGATGCTTATTTACCAGGAGATCCTGCCCGTGGGCCGACTCAGCAAAAAGACCGGCCAAGGCGGGATAGATGTTTTTCTGAAAAGCGCCATACTGGGTATGGGCGGTGACTTGGGGAAGCTTCCCTGAACGTGTCAGAATCAAAGCCTGTAAAAGATGGCGTATTTCGCGGCTGATCATCGTCAGGATCATCAGGTGATGCTCCCCCTGACCAAGCAGGACCGCCAGAGCCGCCAGAGCCGCTTTTGTGTTTTTCTCGGCAAGTGCATTGGTCAGATCAAAAACCGAATCCTCCTTGGTCCGGCTGACGACCGCTTCGACGTCTTTTTCATCAATAACCGGCCGTTCGCCCGTATACAAGATGAGTTTTTGCAGTTCATTCAAAGATGAACGCAGTTGATAGCCGGTCTTTCCCCCGAGCGCGGCCCACGCACCGGAGGTCAGTCTCTTGCCGTACCGGTCAAACAGCTTTTCCGCCTCGTCTTTGAGCGCTTGACGCGAGGTAGCTTCTGTCTTGGCACGGCCGAAGTGCAATACAATACCCGCCTTATCGATCACCTTGAAGAGCTTTTTTCTTTTGTCAACCGCTTCGGCCGTCAGGATCAGGCAATTCCCCTGCGGGAGCCCCTGTGTCAAAAGTTTTTCATATTGTTCGGCTGCATCGGTTGTGCTTACGTATGTCCTTCCCCTGGCTGTGCAAATTTCCACAATGCGGGGCAGCCATTTATTCCGGTCGTCGCCCACATCACCCTCCACTGCCTTGCGCCACTGTTCGTCGGTTATTTTTTGCCAGCCGTTGCCTTGCATATCTTCCCAGGCAAAGCCGGATATTTTCAGAAAATTAAGAAAATATCCCGCCGCTTTATCCGGGTGCTCGTTGAGGTTTTCACGAATTTTTCTGATCAGATCGCCCAGGTTTTCACGCGACTGAAAAATCGTTGTCCCTTTTACCACGACTGCTTTTGTGCCGCCCAAGAGAGACCGGGTCAGCAGATGATCCTTCAGGAGATCGAAATCTGCATTGTCGCCGTCGAGAGAGAAAAGACCGAAATCCCGGTCCGCGGCAGGAATGATATGCTCCAGCAGATCGTTGAGCGTCTCCTGAATAAGGTACTCCTCCTCGCCGTACAACAGATAACACGGCGCGGCCTTTCCCTTTTTTAATTCCGCAAGCGCTTGCTCCGGAGTCATGGAAAACCCTCAACAGAAACAAAAAAGATTTAAATAATGACGTATTTTTTGATGTGCCTGACGACCGCTTCCGGGTCATCGATCACCTGGATCATCTCCAGATCAAAAGGCAGGATCATTTCTCTTTTGAGCATGGTGTCTTTAAGCCAGTCCAAAAGCCCCTGCCAGTATTCGCTCCCCATCAGTATAACGGGAAAACTGCGTACTCTTTTGGTCTGAATCAGCGTCAGGGCCTCAAAGAACTCATCCATTGTCCCATAGCCACCGGGCATGATCACATAGGCGACCGCATATTTAATAAACATGACTTTACGGATAAAAAAATACTTATAATCAAGTGGAATATTGGCATAAGGGTTTGGTTTTTGTTCGAAAGGCAGTTTGATGTTCATGCCCACGGATTTACCGCCGGCTTCGGCCGCACCTTTATTGCCGGCTTCCATAATGCCGGGACCGCCTCCGGTAATGACCGCAAAACCATTTTCCACCAAAAGCCGCGACAGCTCTTCCGCCATCCGGTAGTATTTATCCTCCGGGTTGATTCTGGCTGAACCGAAAATACTTACCGCATTTTCCACATTGGACAGGATTTCAATAGACTCCACGAATTCCGCCATGATGCGGAAAATACGCCACGCTTCTCCCTTAGCTAAGGAATCGATAAGATACTGCTTTTCCAATACACACCCCCTTCCCGCATATTATAATGATACGGGAATGCCCCATCAAATGCCGGTAAATAAAGAGACGGGGTAATAAGTTAATTGCTGCGCCGACGCTGAACTTTGGCCAGTCTGCGGCGAGCTTCGATTGTTTTTCTTTTCTTTTTGACCGATGGTTTTTCGTAAGCCCGACGCACCTTCAGCTCCTTGAACAGACCGCTTTTGGACAGTTTATTTTTCAAAATCTTGAGGGCTTTCTCCACATCATTGTCAATGACCTTTACTTCCAATTTCCTTCCTCCTTGCATCTTTTCTAATAATTTTTATCTGATTATTTTGACTTTTAAACACAAAAAAAGGGCAGCACGGCACAAAAGGGCAAAACCTCCCGTACCGTCAAACCACCCTTGATTTCCAACAGATTTTAAATCACGCTCCTCGCTCGGGAATCACAGCCGCGTCAGCCAACCCGTCCATCGTGATTCCGTACGGCATGGCCGTATTCAGAATGTCCTTGCAAAACCCGTTTTCAAATTCGGGCCGTAAAACGTACAAATGGACAAGTATGCGTATATGAAATGAATAAAAAATGCAACTAAAATAAAATCGCTCGCCACGTACGGAAATATTCGCCGGACAAAGCTTTGTTCAATATCCAAAATGCACTTCAAGCCCGGGCAGTCAGACTGCCTTAAACGCCTCTTTGCGGCGCTGGCAATTCCAGGCATCGCTTGCATACTTTTGCACCAATTCATGGGCCAAGAGCTTCTCTGAAGCTGTCAGCCTCCCTTCTGAAAATTCAATGCCCAGCTCTTCAGAGATACCTTTTTGCAAAGCAAGGCTTAAATATTGCTCACTCACAGCATGAGCGCTCAGATCGTTGACCGCGGTTACTGAATTTCTGAGCCGGCTGCATACTGTTGCTGAAGACGAAGGAAGAGTCAGAGAGACCGTTTCCGGGGCGTCAAAAACCATAAGCATCGAGCCATGCTGCAGAAAACCGCCACGTGTGCGCACCTGGGCGCTGCCGCAAATTTTTTTCCCGCCGACAAGCAACTCCCGGGCGGAAGGAACAAAAAAGCATGCAGAGGACAGGGGGGATTTTTTCGGTAAGCCCCTGCAGTCGTCCGCCGCGGGATCCGCCCCGATCCCGAGCATGGACAACCCGCGCGCCAGCCCGCGGCTGATCAGCTCATAAGAGCGTATAATATCATCTGGAAATTTTTTTTCCGAGCCGGGCGCCGTCAGCGAATAGGCAACCTCATGGCGGTGATAGACTGCCTTTCCACCGGTCATTCTGCGCACGATATCCACACCGGCGTCCCGGCAGCGCTCAAGATTGATTTCTTTAAGGTCTTGGAAATAGCCGATGGAAACGGCCGGAGGTGACCAGCCGAAGAAACGCAGTGTCGGTTTTTTTTGTTTGGCGGCTGTTTCCCGGAATATCGCCTCATCAATGGCCATATTCTCAAAAGCGCTGAATGTCCGGTACGTAAGCAGCCGCCACTTCATAAAGGCTGTTATTCAGATTCCTGCTGCATGATGAAATCATGATAGCCGGCAGCATCCAGAAGATCATCCAGTTGGGAAAGATCGTCCATCTCGATCACTATCAACCAGCCTGTGTCGTGAGGATCGCTGTTGATAATACCGATATCATCGTTGATGTCTTCATTGACACTGACTATCGTCCCGCTGACGGAAGCGATCAGATCGACAACTGCTTTTGTCGATTCAATCGAGCCGAAAGCTTCGTCGCGTTCGACATAAATGTCCGCTTCCGGAAGTTCAATGGACAGTACTTCGCCCAGGCTTTCCTGGGCATAGTCCGTAATGCCCAGTGTGGCCGTATCCGTGTCCACCCGTACCCAGATGTGTTCGCGACTATAAAGGAGGTCCTCAGGAAAAACTTTCATAACGCCAACCTCAGACTTTATTTAATAACTGTAAGTTTTTTATCCAATTTTGTCAGAATTTCGCAACCATTTTTTTTCACCAGAATCGTGTCCTCAATCCGGATTCCCCATTTTCCCGGATAATAGACCCCCGGCTCAACCGTAACTACCATTCCTGCAGACAGGATATCCGGCGACTGCAAAGCCAGGCGCGGAGCCTCATGAACCTCCAGTCCGACACCATGGCCGGTAGAGTGTACAAAGCGGCAGCTGTATTTCTTCCCCAGCATTTCGCGAACGAGCCGGTCCACGGACGCCGCGGTCACTCCCTCCCGGATATAGGCTATGGCCTCATCATGAGCCCTGAGCGTGGCACGATAAGCATTTTTTTGTGCGGCTGTCAATTCCCCAAACGCCAGCGTGCAGGTTTCATCGGAACAGTATCCCTGATACTTGACGCCGAAATCAATAACAACAAAATCGCCTTTTTCAATTTTCCGTCCCGAAGGCCGCGCATGCGGCAGGGCTGAATTTTTCCCTGAAGCGACGATGGTTTCGAAGGCAATCTGCTCGGCCCCCCTGCGCCTGGCCTCACGCTCCAATCGTAGGGCAGTTTCGATTTCTGTCCAGCCCGGTCGTATCTCGTCAACAATCACGGCCAGCGCCCCGGAGGCGATCGCCGCGGCTTTTTTCATCGAGGAAATTTCGTATTTATCTTTTTTCGCCCTCAGGAATTTCAACTCGTCAGTCAGGGGGATAAATTCTGTCTTTTCTACTTCACGAAGCAGATTTTGATGCATTGCCACGCTCATGACGACTGCTTCAAAGCCTGTTTTCCGCGCGCCGAGTTTCTTTAGCGCCTGACGGATTCCGGCAAATTTATTTTCATACTCAAAAACAGAAACATGCTGCGCTTCGTACGCTGCCTGAAGCGTATAGCGACCGTCAACCAGGAGCACACAGTCCTTAAGCCCGACCATCAAAGTCGCTTCACTGCCGGTAAATCCCGTGAGGTAGCGGATATTATTCATGTCCGAAAACATGACCGCATCGAGGCAGCAGCTTGTCATAAGTTTTTTTATGAACTTAATTCTGGAGGAAAAATAGGAGACGGCACACATTATTTTAGCTGATTGTTATTGCATGGACTGCAGATAATTTCTTGCCTTTTGCCCGAAAGGTGACTGAGGGGCAAGCTCAACGACCTGCTGAAATGACTTTTTGGCTTTCACCTTATCCTTGACATCCAGATAAGCTTCTCCGAGAAAAAAGTGCGCGTCATAAAGAGACGGGTTGAGCAAAACCGCTCTTTCCAGATGCGCTATTGCCTGGGGGCGATTGGACTGCTTGAGATAAACCAGCCCGAGGCTGGCTTCTATCTCCGAACGGAGTGTCCCGAATCTATCCTGCCTGAGCGCCTCTGTGAAGCGCTGCATCGCCATGTCATAATCATTGAGGCCATAGTATGACCGGCCTGAGTTGTAAAGAGCATGCTCCGGGTTGGCATATAAATGATTGGCCAGCGCCTTGTCAAAGTGTGGCAGTGCTTTGTCCCATTGGCCCATTTCATTGTAAATCGCGCCGATATAATTATGGGCTTCGGAATAATCGCTTTTGAACAATACCGCTTTCTGAAATCTTTGCAGCGCCAGATCCCTCAAGCCACGACCGAGATAGGCGATCCCCAGATGATAGTTGATTTCCGGGTCGTCCGGTGCATATTTGTCAGCTTCGAGCAGTTCCTTGAGAGCTCCCAGATACTGGTGCACTTCCAGCAAAGCAACACCTTTTTTCAGGTAGGCGTCTGCCTGGTCACGGTGCCAGGGCGTGTTTGTGCATGACCATGAAAGGAGAAAGAACATTAAAACAAATATAACGGCCAGACTTCTGGATTTCATATTAACCACCGGACCCATAAAAACGTATTTATGCACATCAAACGAAAAGACCCCTTGTACATTCATACGCAGGGTCTTTTTGCACGGGCAATTACATGCTAATATCTGTTACGGCAACGATCCAGTTCTTCCATGCCGTCACATTCATCTTTGATATATCCCGATCCGGCCATGATCTTGGGAGTGATAAATATCAGTAGTTGACGCTTTTGCCTGGTGATATTTTCTGTTTTGAACAGCCACCCCAGTACCGGAACTTTATAGAGCCAAGGAAGTCCACTTTCTACCTTATCGTCCTGATGCCTTGATACGCCCCCGATCACTACCGTATCGCCGTCCTGAACCACAATCTTGGATTCCACTTCATTTTTCCGTATGGGGGGATTGCCCTGCAGTTTTTCGCCCTGCGCGTAGTCAGGTGTGTCATTAGTCGCTTTGATTTCCATGGAAATCCGTCCCTCATCCGTAATTCTCGGTTTGACTTCCAGGCTCAATATGGCCTCCTTGAAAGTGACCGTGGCCGGAGAATTTCCCGAAGAGGGCGTCACATAGGGAACATCATCACCCTGCTTGATGACCGCTTTTACATTGTCCATTGTTACCACCTTGGGCGATGAAATGACTTTGCCCTGAGTGGTTGCTTCCATAGCCTGAAGTTGAGTTTCAATAAAACCCTTGGCCCCCCCGAAGACAAGGCCGAAAGTAGGCCCGAGCACGGAGGACGGGAAATTAACCGCCGCCATATACAGAGGGTTGGTCGAAGCTCCATCCGTCCATGTAATCTGGTCGGGATATACCATCTTTTTGGCCCCAGTCTGCGTGAGCGAATTAGTGGCGCCGGAGAAACCAAAACCGTACTTCCGGGACGACCCGTGCTGGCCGAATCCCCATTGCACGCCCAGATTTCTCACAAATTCTTCAGATGCTTCCACGATTTTCGCTTCGATCAGGATCTGACGCAGTTTACCTTTTTCAATCAATACTTCAAGCTCTCTGGCCTTGCGCGCGTCTTCGGCTTTTTTAACCTCTTCTTCCGCCTGTTTTTTGTCAGCTTCGTCCTTTTTCTTGCGCTCCAGAGTCATGACACTGACTACATTTCCCATCTGTTTTTTGGTGAGACCATGAATTTCAAGGATAGCGTCAAGTGCCTGTGTCCAGGGGACATTTTTCATCGTCAATGTCACCTTGCCTTTGACATCATCACCGGAAATAATGCTCAAGTTCCCGTATTCGGACATCAGCCTCAAAACGCTTTTAATGTCTGCTTCCTGAAAATCCAGCGATACGATGCGGTCCGTGTATCTTCTGGCCGTTCCTGTAGAAAGAATTTCCTGTTCTTTTTTTTCGGCCTGCACCTCTTTGGCTTTTTCTGCAGCTCTCTGTTTTGCCAGAAGCCCCTCTTCGATGCTGGAAATATTAAAGTCTATGACAATGAGCTTTCCTTCCTGTCTGATGGAATAAGGAACTTTTTCTTTAAGGCTGACACGCAGATTGACCCATTGCTTGCCTGCACCCGTCTGTTGCTGGGCTCTTACTCCGACCACATTGAGCAGCTGTCCTTCACCGACATTTTCCCGCATGTTTCCCGGGGCAAAGAGGTTTTCCAACCTGATCAGCAGGCTGTTGTCCGCCTGAATCGTGGGCGTCCCGAGCAGGGGCTGCTCAGATACGACAAGACTTACCCTTTCGCGCCCCGGAAACTTTTCAAAAAGCACATTTTCCAGATATCCGGTATTTTTATTCTGCTGAGCCTCCGCCTCTGTCCACAGCATGGCGGCAGCATACAAAAAAACCCACAGGATCAAGAAAACGGGGATCATTTTGGATAAGCATTTTTTCATGGTATTACCTCTTTATATATTTTTGCGCAGTTTCAAAATAATTCTTTTCACTTTTTTCCCATCAGGCTCATCAACAGCTATCCGGTCTGCCAGAATCTCACTGACTTTACCGTTGTTCAGTCCGATTCGCGTACCGATAAAAAGCGGGTAAAACTTTTTCCCCGCGTCTTCCACAATGGCAACTCGACGGATATTGTCCCCGATAACTCCGACAAGCCTGAAACTTTCTGTCGCCGCTCTCTGAAGGGGAAAAATCGATTCCGCCTTTTTTGCCGCTTCCGTTTTGGAGGGACGAATATCTATGTTGATGAAAGGTTTGAACGGGTCCGGCTTGCCCAGGGGATTGTAACTGTAGACATCATCCTGCGCATACGCGGCAGGAGCGGGTAGATGCGCTTCCGCAGCTAAAGGCGTCACTCCCTGCGATTCCGGCCTGCCGGCCTGTTCCGCTAATGAGCCGAAACACCAGGAAAACAGAACAAGCAAACTTAATGATGAGATGATTTTACTTTTTTTCATTTTGTTTTTCACTTGTCTTTTCTTTGTCAATAAACATATACGTTTTCACCATGCATGACGAGGTAATCAAGTATCCTCGGCCCTTTATCTCTTTTCTGTCCCCCATGACAATACCGGACACATTGACAATTCTGGGCAGCTTGGACACTTTTTCAAAAAAATGAACAATGTTTTGAAAATTGCCCAGCACAGTTACCTTCACCGGTATCTCTTCATAAAAAGGCTCCGGCTCCGGCTCTTCCTTTGCTCCCTTTTTTTTGCCGCCGGCTTTTCTTGCCGCCCCTTTCTGGTCGGTAGGCTTCATCATGTCCGAAACTTTAGCCGCCCCGGCCATGGATGGGTCCAGAGTTTTCGGCACGGCGGCTTTCGGTTCAAAAAGCAGGAACTCCACACCCGCTTCCGCACCAGCCAGAGCAACAGAATGAAAAAGACCTGGTATTTCCCGCTGGTCGGGAAGTTTCAGCAGGGCGACCTTGTAATTCTCTTCAAGGGCCTCCACCTCGGCTTTATATTTGTCGTAATCTCCGGCAATTTTTTCCTTTTGTTTAATCTGAACCAGCATATCCTGATATTCAGTCTCGAGCCTCTCTTTTTTGGCCAAAACATCAGACAGGAAGTAAACATAATAAAAATATCCGACAAGGCAGATAACACCGATGACAATCAAAGCTTTTGCCTGCGGAGATAATTTTTTGATATCATCAAAGGTGATGGCCATAATTAAAATCCTTTTTTCATTTTACAAGAAAAAATAAACTGCTGAAGCGTCACCCCCGCGATCTCCACTTTTTTTGACGAAATCAGCTCAATAGACTTTATGGAGGCATAATTCTCAATGGTCTTCATGAAATTAGCGGCCGCGATATTGTCACGCCCCACCCCTTCAACTTTCAGGTTGTTGCCATTTTGGTCTATCTTGACCACCCAAATTTCATTGGGGGGCACCAGCATGGCCAAATCGTCAAGTGTTTTAACAGGAAGCAACCTGTTTTCCTCCAGGTTGTTTATAACGTCGAGTTTCAGTTCCAGCAGCGCTTTTTGCTTCTTGAACTTTTCCAGATCACCGATTTTCGCATTGAGCATCTGCAATGTCTGCCTGGAGTCGGCAACCCTGGTCTCAAGAGACGCCACCTGCGAGGAAAAATGCAGATATGTCCATATGAGCGCGAGAATGAAAATGGCAAACAAGCCGACAATGATGGTTAGCTGCCTTGAGACATTTTCTTTCTTCTGCTTCTCGTGATATGGTAGTAGATTTATCTTGATCATTTGTCACCCATTTTCCTTAAGCCCAATCCAATGGCTACCGCACCGATTGTCTTGATGCTTTCGAGTTTTCCGGGATCGATATTTTTTTTGTTGTAATTTATTTTCATCAACGGATTTATCACTTCCGTTTCAATGTTCAATCGCTCCGACAGATGGCTTTTCAAACCGGCAATCCTGGATGAACCTCCACACAGATAAACGTGCTTAATATAATCTCCACCGAATGTGGAGCGGAAATAATCAACTGATCTTTCGATTTCCGAACAAATAGGTTCCGCACACTCCAGTATCGCATTTCTCAGCTCAATATTATCGTCTTCGCCGCCGGAAATTCCGTCCACCTTCATGCTTTCCGCTTCTTCCGCAGATACCTGATACCGCTGCTGCAGGCCTTCTGTAATCGCATTTCCGGCCAAGGTGAAATCCCTGGTGAAAACGGACATTCCCCCCTTGATGACGTTGATGTTCGTCAGGCTCGCGCCGATATTGACAATGACAATAATTTCGTTGCTTTCGTAGTCATAATTTTCCTCATACATGGTTTCCAGGGCAAAGGAATCTACATCCATAATCATGACATTCAGTCCGGCAGCCGTGATTGCATCGACATAACCGCTGACATCCGATTTTTTAGCGGCGACAATGATCACATCCATTTGATTGGGGTTGTATTCGTTGTCCCCGAGTATCTGGAAATCATAATTGACATCATTCATGTTGTCAAAAGGAAGGTATTTGCCGGCTTCATCGCGGATCAGTTCGCGCAGGTCTGTTTCTGCCATCTGGGCGAGGGTTACTTTTTTGACAATGACAGAATTGCCGGAAAGAGACGTGACAATCCCTTTTCCCCTGCAGCCGGAGTTACGGAAAAGTTCTTTGACCGTTGCCGTCAGCGCAACGGGATTTTCCAGAGCTCCTTCAACAATAACCCCCGGAGGAAGCGGAATCTGACGAAAACGGTTAAGAACGTAACCGCCCGACGCGCTGACAATTTCTGCCAGCTTCAGGGAATTTGATCCGATATCCAGGCCAACAAGCTTTTTTTTGCCAGTAAATAATTCTTTCAAATCCATCAAAGCACCGTCAATCTTCTTAGATAATCACTTCATTTTGACAACTGGTAAACAATATCGCTTTCTTTGACCATGCCCAGCTCTCTTCTGGCAATTGACTCGATATACGCCGGGTCGCTTCTTAACAAAACTATCTTTTCCCCCAGTTCCCTGTTGTGCGCCTCCAAGGAGTGATTCTCGCCTTTGAGCTGCGCCAGTCTTTTCCCCATCAGATAGTTGTCAACCAGCCCCCTGTTGCCGAATGTTATGAGAAGAGCCATTAAAAACAAAAAGGCGATCAAATACCGGCCTATTTTCATTGCTATGCATTGCCTCCACACCCGGACCCATATTATCCATGCCTTTATTGGGGAAACACTTCTATGAAAGATTTTTTCAGAGCTTTGGCCACCTTTAATTTTGAGTTCTTCCGCGTAGGCAGCCCCTTTTCCATCTTCGCGATCGTCTGCGGCGTCAATTCCGCCCTCCTGGCAAGCTCGGATACGCTAAGCGGAATAGCCTCCCGAAACTTTCTAACCTTGTTTTTGGCGCTCTCATCCATAAACATTAAAGCAATTGTTTTCAATTTTTCCTTTATGGAACTATAATTAAAAGCAAAAGTCAATAAAAAATGTTTAATGATAATGAATTTTATTTAATCTTAATTAATTTTCGCCATCAATACAAAACATCATTGCTTTTTATATCGGACTTATGCAACAAAACATTAGGACAAAAAAGGTATTTTGTGACCACAATCACGACACCAAGTCTAAAATGTCTGTGTTTTTAATAATATCTGATGGTTACAAGATCAGCGCCCGGAGCGCAGGCTTAAAATTCAACTGAAGGCAGGCTCTGCTGCGGTTCGCCCAGCAAAAATTTACCGCTTTTAATCCAGTCTTTAAGAAGGTTGGCAATTTGGTTGGCCTTATAGTAACTGGAAAGAGGCGCTGTAATAACTTTTTTCCCGTCGATTGTGACGGCGCCGCTACGCAGTTCTTCATAGCTTACCTGGGCCACCGGCTTCATATTACCCTTCGGATAATCCATACTGTAGTCAAATACCTGCGTGTAGATGTCTGCGTCTTTGATCGAGGTATATCGCGCCATATCTTCGTCCAAAATGGGGATGGGTACACCGATACCCACGAAAAGAGAAACACCGTAGCCTAAAATACTGGCGCCGGTGATCCATTCCGGGCTCATTTCCTTCATATTGCCGATAACCGCAATGGTACCCGCTCCTTCCGTCGGCACGCCGTTGGCGCTGCGCATCACATGCGGGTTGTGCTGCGTGCCGGGCCAGGCGATAAATCCCTGGGCGCCACCTAAAAATATCCTGGTTCCGACACCTATCGTACGGTAATAAGGATCGTTAAAAAGTGGGCTGAGCTGCCCGGATGTGGAGTAGGAAGCATTGGCCATACGGGGACGCAGCATTCCCATGTAAGTGTAGATCGTTTTGTCCGACAGGTTCACCGCACAATTATAGTTTTGATAGGCGTTGCGCGGATTGAATAAAAAGGCGTCCCTCAGATCACCAATGGTAATGTTTTTCTCGAATTTACGTGCCGGATAACAGTCGGTCCCGTAGCCTTCGGCCCTCAACCGCACCGCATTGCCGGCAATCAGGTCTTCAATTACGTGACCGCCTCCGTAATTGAATTCGCCCGGATAGACGCTGTTGAGCGGATCCCCCTGCGCCACTTCCGTAGCGCCCAAGTAGCAGTCGACGGCGGCGATACCGCCATACGCCAGGACGTCATTGAGCCAGACCTGCGAAGCGCGGATACGCGGCGAGGTATGACCGAAATTCAAAAATGCCCCCGATGAGCACATAGCGCCGAATGTTCCGGTCGTCACAACGTCAACCCTGTGCGCCGCCTCGACATCGCCGTGACGCTCCACAATATCGATCATTTCTTCCGCCGTCACCACAACGGCGCGACCCCGCCGGATCTTTTCGTTTATCTCTTGAAACGACTTATTGACTTTGTGTTTTTTCATGGGCCGGGTTTATCGATGAAATTTTTTGTTTTTCATATCACATTTAAAGGCAAATGCAAAACGCAAAGGGAAATCATGTGTGCCCGAAACCGCCGTCGCCTCTTTCTGTCGGAGTGAGATTGACGGCTTCAACCCATTGCACGCGGCAGACGCGCTGAACCACCATCTGCGCCAGGCGCATGCCTCTTTTGACCGCAAACGGCCGCGCACCGTGATTGATAACGACGAGCGCGATCTCGCCGCGGTAATCCGCATCGATGGTGCCGGGAGAATTCAAAAGTGTGACCCCCTGATGAACGGCCAGGCCGCTGCGCGGCCTGATCTGCGCCTCATAACCTTCCGGCAGCATAACGGCAATGCCCGTCGGAATTTTAGCGCGCTCGCCGGGTGAAATGATCTGTTCGTCAGCCACAGCGGCACAAATATCCATCCCCGCCGCCTGCACGGTCATATAAGCCGGCAGGGGAATATCTTCGTTGCCGGCCGTTTTCTGAATATGTATCCGTATGGTTTCCATGAATGATAAAATCCGTGCCCGCATTTGTGCGGGCACGGACCTGTCATCTATTACACTTCTGCGCCGAGCGCTTCTTTACGGCTGAGGCGAATCTTGCCCTGCTTGTCGACTTCCAGAACCTTGACCATAACCTCATCGCCCTCCTGAAGCACGTCCGTGACTTTAGCGATTCGTTCCTTGGCGATTTGAGATATATGCAGCAGGCCTTCCGTTCCAGGCAGAATCTCGACAAAAGCACCGAAATCAACAATCTTTTTGACCGTGCCGCGATAAATCTTCCCGACCTCCGCCTCTTCGGTCAGCCATTTGACCATCGCCACGGCGCGCGCCGCCATTTCCGCATCCGCAGACGCGATGGTCACCGTGCCGTCATCTTCAACGTCAATGGTAACGCCTGTCTCGCTTATGATCTGGCGAATGTTCTTACCTCCCGAACCGATCACCGTCCGTACCTGGTCTTCCTTAACTTTGACGGTCGTGATCCGCGGTGCATACATAGAAATATCCGGACGGGGAGCGCTCAACGTTTCACGAAGCTTGCCGATGATGAGCAACCGTCCGTCACGCGCCTGGACCAGCGCCTGGCGTAGAATATCCTCTGTGAGGCCGTCGATTTTAATGTCCATCTGCATCGCGGTAACTCCTTTTTCCGTACCGCAGACTTTAAAGTCCATATCGCCGGCGTGGTCCTCATCACCCAGAATGTCGGACAGAATCACCACTTTATCTCCCTCCTTGAGCAGGCCCATGGCGATGCCGGCGACTATATCCCGCACAGGCACGCCCCCGTCCATCAGACACAAAATTCCACCGCAGACAGTAGCCATGGACGACGACCCGTTGGAAGAGAGGATCTCGGAAACAATCCGTATCGTGTAGGGAAACTGCTCCGCCGTCGGCAGCACGGGAACGAGTGCTTTGCGCGCCAGCGCTCCGTGGCCTATTTCCCTGCGCCCGGGGGACCTCAAGGGTCTGGCCTCGCCCACGCTGTACGGAGGGAAATTGTAATGCAGCATAAACGAACGGAGCTCTTCACCGCCGACATAGTCCATTCTCTGTTCATCTGAAGACGTCCCCAGGGTCAGAGCGGTCAGGGCCTGCGTCTCGCCGCGGTTGAACAGAGCCGACCCGTGGGTACGGGGCAGAATGCCGACCTCGCTGCTGATCGGACGGATGTCCGTGGATGACCTGCCGTCAATCCTCTTTTTATCATTTAAGATCATGTCGCGCAGAATACGTGATTCCAGTTGCTCGATGATGGCCGCGACCTTCTTGCAAAGGATCGGATCATCACCGCCGATGCTTTTGACTGCCGCTTCCCGAACCTCTCCAAGCTTCCCCTGGCGCTCCAGCTTGCGCGGCATATCGTAGCCTTCCCGCAGCCCCGGCAGAGCCGCCTCGCTCACCTTCGCTATCAGAGCCTCGTCAGGTGTTTCTTCCTGCACCGCACGCTTGGCCTTCCCGACCACCTCGCTTACCTGGTCCTGCAGGTCAATTATCGGTCGGACAGCTTCCAGGCCGAATTTGATGGCTTCGATAATGACATCTTCCGTCACCTCTTTGGCCTCCCCTTCCATCATCACCAGCTCCACGTCGTAGGGACGCCCGGCACTGCCCGGCACTGCCTTGCGGCCTACCAGAAAAAGGCTCATCTCGCTTTCCAGCATCTGCTGTGCGGAAGCGTTGGCCACCAGTTCACCATTGATACGTCCGACGCGCACGCCGGCTATCGGACCTTTGAAAGGGATGTCCGATATCCCGAGTGCGGCCGAAGCGCCGACCATGGCGGCTACATCCGCGTCGTTTTCCTTGTCCACTGAAAGCAGTGTGGCCACCAGTTGCGTCTCGCAATGGTAGTCTTTGGGAAACAAAGGACGGATCGCCCGGTCAATGATTCGTGAGGTTAAAATCTCGTGCTCATTGGGGCGCCCCTCCCGCTTGAAAAAGCCACCGGGAATTTTTCCGGCGGCAAAAGTCATTTCCTGATAATCCACCGTGAGCGGCAAGAAATCCACTCCCTCGCGCGCGATTCTCGATGAAACAGCCGTCACCAGCACGACCGTGTCGCCATAGCTTACCAGCACAGAACCGTCTGCCTGCGCCGCCACATAATTTGTTTTGATCGTGAAATTTCGTCCTGCGAAATCCATGCTGAATGTGTTATTCATTCAATTTCCTCCATCTTTTCTGATTGTTGTCCGAGGCAGAAAATTCAAGGGCGAAACGCAAAAGCCGATTGGCGCGGGCATTGTTTGGTGCTTGTCCGGCCGGTCGCGCTTTTTCCTTCCGCCCTTGAATATGTTTGCTATTTTCTGAGACCCAGACGTTTGATTATGCTTCTGTACCGCTCGACATCATTGTCCTTGATGTAATTGAGCAGCCTTCTTCTTTGCCCTACCAGTTTCAAAAGCCCACGTCGGGAATGATGGTCCTTCTGATGAGATTTGAAATGTTCGGTCAGATATTCAATTCTGGCGCTCAGCAGAGCGATTTGCACCTCAGGTGATCCCGTATCCTTCTCATGTGTCCTGTAGTCTTCAATTAATGCCCTTCTCTTTTCCGAAGTTAACACGTCCGTACCTCCCTTTTGTTGATTCCTTATTTCTCAGTTCTCTTTAACAGGTTATTTAAATACCCTCAACAGCCTGGCCGCCTGCGTATTTTCCTTCCCGCGGCTTATCTCTACAGCCGGCATCTGCATTTCGGCCAGGGCAACCAGCTCACCGTTGGGACCGGTAAACTTTATCATATCTCCGACGACAAGGAAAGAATGAACATTGTGCCGGAGCATATGGGCATCCGGTTGAAAACCGTCCCGCAGCCTGCGCGCCGTCGAATCATCAACGACAACGGCAGGGATATAAGGCACAGACTCCTGCATGGACAGCATCCGGTCCAGTAGTTCCTTTCTCTTCTCTTCACCTTCACCCGCCACCAAAGACACGGCCATACTTTCCGTAAAAGGTCCGCTTTTCACTCTTCGCAACCGGCAAAGGCACGCGCCGCATCCGAGTGCCTGTCCCGCGTCGGAGCAAATCGTCCTGATGTACGTCCCCGCGGAGCAGACAATGTCGAACGTCACATGAGGGTAGTCAATCTCCCTCACCTTCAAGTCGAAAACCTCAACTTCACGCACGGTGCGCTCTGGAAATTCGCCGGCCCGCGCGTACCGATACAGGGGCTTTCCCTTGTATTTGACGGCCGAAAAAGCCGGGGGCAGCTGTTTGATTTTACCTGCAAACCCGGCAAGTGTTTTTATTATCTCCTCCTGGCGGGGCATGAGCTCACAGCGGCCGGTAATTTTTCCTTCCGTGTCCTGCGTGTCTGTCTGCACCCCCAAGAGCATGACCGCCCGGTACGTTTTATCGGCCACGGATAAAAACTGCGCCAGCTTTGTCGCCTCGTTTACGCAGACAGGCAAAACACCTGTCGCCATCGGATCGAGCGTACCGAGATGTCCTGCCTTCCGGGCGCGCAGGATCCTTTTTACTTTCGCCACGACATCATGGGAAGTGCACCCGGCCGGTTTGTCTATCACCACGATGCCGTTCATAAAACTCTATAATTCCTTGACCGCTTCGTATATCAGCGCTTTCACCACCTCAATATTGCCGCTTATCCGGCAGGCGGCGGCATTGGTGTGCCCCCCGCCCCCGAACCTGCCGGCTATTTTCTCCACATTGACTCTGCCTTTGGACCTCAGGCTCACCTTGAATTTCTCCTCTTCCATCTGCGTGTATAAAACGGCAATATCGATTCCCCTGACCGTCCGCGGCACGTCGACAAATCCTTCCGTGTGATCCATCGTCGCCCCCGCCCGGCGCAGGTGCTCGAAGGTGACCGTCATGGAGGCAATCCTGTTTTCCAGGTCAATTTCGACCGTTTCCATCGCCGCCGCCAGCAGCTTCAGCTTTGCCGGCGAATCACTCTCATAGATATTTTCGGAAATCCATTGCGGGCTGGCCCCGCCTTCTACGAGGTCTCCCGCCGCCCTGAGCGTGTCGCGTCCGGTATTGGAATAGCGGAAACCGCCTGTGTCCGTCAAAATAGCCGCGTACAGATTTGTGCAGATATCACTGGTCATCTGTGCGTTCATGGCCTTCATCAGGCGGTACAGAAGCTCGCCGGTGGAGCTGGCCTTTGGATCGAGCATGCTCAATCTGGTAAATCCCCCGTTGGAAACATGGTGATCAATGTTGATGAGAGTCTTGATTTCCGTCAGGTAAGGAAGAATGCTCCCGACCCGCTCCGCTTCTGAACAGTCCAGAATGAATCCCACATCATATTCTTCAGGGTTGTCTACAGTGTGAACGATATATTCAGCGGCGGGCAAAAACCGGTATTGCTCGGGTGTTGGATCCTGATTGCACACGACAGCCTGCTTCCCCAGCCCTTTCAGCATCAAATACAAAGCCAGCTCCGAGCCGAGTGCGTCTCCGTCGAGCCGCACATGCGACGTTATGAAAAATCTATTCCCGGATTGAATGGCCGTCTTTATTTCTTCAACCATCACTTTCGTCCTCTTCGGCGATCTGTGCGAGCAGTTTTTCAATGCGGCTGCCATAGCCGAATGACTTGTCATGCACAAAAATAATATCCGGCACCGAGCGCAGCCGCAGGCGGCTCCCCAGCTCACGGCGTACAAATCCTCTGGCCCTGCTTAAACCCTCTTGAATATCTTTGCCGCACTCGTCCTTGCCCATTTCTACAAAGTATATCCGGGCGCTTTGCAGGTCATCTGACATTTTGACGCCCGTGACCGTCACGGCCTGCAGTCGGGGGTCCTTGACCGCCTTAAGCAGAATATCGGACATTTCTTTCATGACCAGTTCACCGACTCTATCCGCCCTTTTAAAAGTCATCGTACTTACCTGTTTCCCAATCCGCGGCTTCGAGAAAATCAGAAACGACCATCAATTCGACTTTAGATGAGATCACCTCGGCAACCTTCAGTGCATCGATAAACCGCAACAAGTGCTCGACCTTGCCGTTGACAAAGCGCGATTCATTTCCTGTGATCGCAAAACCTATTTGCGCTGACCGGTGGCTGTCAAGGTCTCCTACCTGTGAGATGGAAATATTAAACTCATTTTGCACGCGCTTTAAGATTTTATTTAAAACGCTTTTTTTTTCCTTCAAAGAGCCGGACATGGGAATCCGCAATTGAATTATACCGTAGGCGATCACCATAATGGTTCATCAAAAGACTGCCCTATAATTTCCTCTCGAGTGTCTCCACGATATAAGACTCGATGACGTCCTGCACATGAATGTCATTGTAGCCCTCGATGCCGATGCCGCAGTCAAACCCGGCAAGCACTTCTTTGGCATCATCCTTAAACCGTTTCAGAGACAGTAATTTTCCATCGAAAACAACCACACCGTCGCGCAGCAGGCGGACACCGGCCGCCCGCGTAATTTTTCCATCCGTCACATGACAACCGGCAATAATGCCGATTTTGGGGACTTTAAACAGCTCACGCACCTCGGCGCGGCCCTGCACGACCTCTTTATACTCCGGATCCAGAAGCCCTTCCATCGCCTGTCGCACATCGACAATGACACTGTAAATAATGTCGTAGAGTTTGATCTCCACGCCTTCCTGCTCGGCCAGTTCGGTCACCCGGGCGTCCGGGCGGACGTTGAATCCGATAATGATCGCGTTGGACGCAGAGGCCAGCATGATGTCCGTCTCACTGATCGCGCCCGTCGAGCTGTGGATCGTCTTGATGTGGACATCGTCGGTGGACAGCTTGTTCAGAGCGTCAGACAGGGCTTCGATTGCCCCTTGCACGTCCGCCTTGATGATAATGTTGAGCTCCTTGGCACCTTCCTTTATCTTCTCGTAGAGCTGCTCGAGGGTAATTTTGGACGTTGTGGAAAGTTCCTTTTCCCGTGCTTTTCTGTGCCAGTACCCGGCAATGGTGCGCGCCTTTTTTTCATCCTCCACACAGATAAATTCCGCGCCCGTCTGCGGCACACTGGAAAACCCGATGACCTCCACCGGCATCGCAGGGCCCGCTTCTTTGACGCGCCTGCCCTGATCGTCGATCATCGCACGAACCCGGCCGAACTCCGCCCTGGAAACAAAAGCATCTCCTTCGCGCAATGTTCCCTGCTGAATCAGCACCGTCGCCACCGGACCGCGGCCACGGTCGAGCTTGGATTCGATAATCGTTCCGTGCGCGGACAAAGTAGGGTCTGCCTTCAGCTCGAGCACATCGGCCTGTAAAAGGATCATCTCCAGCAGCTCTTCGATGCCGATTTTCTTTTTGGCCGATACCTCGCAAAAGATAGTATCACCGCCCCACTGTTCCGACAAAAGCCCGTGTTCGGTCAGCGCCTGTTTGATCTTCTCCGGATCCGCTCCCTGCTTGTCGATCTTGTTGATCGCCACAATGATCGGTACACCGGCAACCTTGGAGTGGTTGATGGCCTCCACCGTCTGATCCATCACGCCGTCATCGGCCGCGACAACCAGCACGACAACGTCCGTCACCTGCGCCCCGCGGGCGCGCATGGCGGTAAACGCCTCATGGCCAGGCGTGTCGAGAAACACGATATCACGGCCGTGCAAATGAACATGATAGGCGCCGATGGCCTGCGTAATACCGCCCGCCTCGCCGTCAATGACATTGGTCTGGCGAATCGCATCCAGAAGTGACGTTTTCCCATGATCGACATGTCCCATGATCGTCACAATCGGAGCCCGCGGCAGGAGGTTTTCCCCCAAAGGCTGAGGTATCAGCGTGGACTCTTCAAATTCCTGTTCCGCTTTTTCCACCTGAAAATTGAACTCCGCCGCCACCAGCGAGGCAATGTCAAAATCGATGGACTGATTGATGGTCGCCATGACTCCCATGCCGATCAGCTTGTTGATGACATCGCCGGCTTTGATACCCATCCTCTTGGCCAGCTCTCCGGTGGTGATCGTCTCGCCGACGCGGAGGCGGCGCTTGATCGCTTTGGGCACAGTGATTTCGGTTTTCTTCATCTTGATGGGAGCGGATTTTTTTCCCTCCTTCCACCTGGCGAAAACCACTTCACGGTCATCATCTATTTTTCTGACTTTTTTGTCGCCTTTCTTTTCGGCAAACTTGCGGCGCGGCACATCTTTTTCCTCTTCGATGAAAACTTCTACCGGGCCTTTCCCTCTTTTCTTCGTTTTTTCCGTCTCTGTTTTGATGGCCTGCTCCGGCAGGGCGGCAGCGACTTTTTCCGCCGGCTTCTGAAGGGTCTTTGTCGGAGCCTCTTTCTTCTCTTCCGGCCTGGCCGCTTTGTGCCGGGACATCATAGGCGGACGCACAGGAAGGATCACGGGCGGCTGTTTGGGCTTTGAAGGGCCAACGGGCAAAACCGGCTTCGCTTCGGCTGCCTGCGCATCAGTCGCTTCGCCGGCGGATACCGCGTGCACGTCTTTTCTTTCCCCGGAAACGCCCTTTGTCTCTTCCTTAACCGGCGGCACAGACTTCATTACAGGCTGCTTTTCTTCGCCTACCTCTGTTTCTGCCTGCGTTTTTGCAGCATCGTCCAGCCTCGCTTCTCTTGCCTCCTTCGGCACGACGTCCTCGTCCGCCTGCACCTCTTCGTCGGGAGCTTCCTCTACGGGCACGCGCACCGCACGGCGGCGGATAACCGTGGTTCTGATCCTTTCCTCCACAATTTGCCGCGGCGCTTTCGCCTGCAGATCCTCCTTGACGCGATCTATATCTTCTTCTTCCAAAGTGCTGGCATGGGATTTGACCGTGATGCCCAATAATTCAAGGCGCGCAATCAGATCCTTGCTTTCCATGCCCAGTTCTTTGGCCAATTCATAAACTCGCTTTTTCGCCATCCCCGAAACTCCCTTCGGTTAAACACCCGCTTCGCGCAAACTATTCTTTATTACCACTCGTTTCCTCATCCAAAAGCCTGATGGCCTCCTCAATCCATTCATTGCCTGATTTTTCGCCGACGCCGGGAATCTCGGCGATCATTTCCGCTTCCGTCGCCGCCAGCATGCCAATGCTTTTAATACCGTGAGCAAAAAGCTTTTCTGCCATAGCCGGCCCGATACCGGGAATCCTCGTCAGGGCCTTCTGCCCATCATCATCTTTTTCAGTGGCCATCGTTTCGCTCTTGACATCTATTTTCCATCCTGTCAGTTTGACCGCCAGGCGGACATTCTGCCCGTTTTTTCCGATGGCCAAAGATAGCTGATCATCGGGAACAATCACCGTCATGGCCCGGTTTTCTTCATCGACAAACACCCTGTTTACCTTTGCCGGGGAAAGCGCGCTGGAAACATACTTGGCCGAGTCTTCCGTATAGGGAATAATATCTATCTTTTCGCCGCGCAGCTCCTGAACCACACTTTGCACACGCGTACCGCGCATGCCTACGCAGGCGCCTACCGGGTCGATATCCTTGTCTTTGGCCTTCACGGCGATTTTGCCGCGCCTGCCCGGCTCGCGCGCCACGCTGACAATGTCGATGAGCCCTTCGGAAATTTCCGGTACCTCAACCTCAAAAAGCGCTTTGAGAAAAGCCGGGTGAGTTCTCGACAAAATGATCTGCGCACCTTTCGTATTCTTTTTTACGTCAACCAGATATGTGCGGATACGCTCGCCGCGCTTATAGGCCTCCCGATGAATCTGCTCCGTCGGGGGAACCACACCTTCGGCGCGTCCCAGATTGACAACAATGTTTCCCCCCTCGAAACGCTGCACAAAACCGTTGATCAGCTCGCCTTTGCGATCCTTGTACTCATCATAGATGTTGTCCCGTTCCGCGTCCTTCACGCGCTGAATGATGATCTGCTTGGCCATCTGCACGGCAATCCGGCCGAAGGAGCCTGCGTCAATTTTCATCCCCAGGGAATCACCCGGCTCTGCGCCCTCATCCAGCGTGCTTCTGGCCTCTTCCTGGGAAATTTGTGTCTCCGGATCAAGAACATTATCGACAACCGTCTTGAACTGAAAAACTTCGATTTCTCCGGCTTCATCATTATAACTGGCTTCGATATCTACATTTTGCCCCATCTTTTTTCTGGCCGCAGTCAGCATTGCCGCCTCGAGTGCCTCTATAATGACAGCCTTGTCGATACCTCTGTCTTTCACCATCTGTTCAATCAGACGCTTAAGCTCTTGAAACATTGATAACCCTCCATTTTTCTTCTCCGGAACCGCAACACTCACAGCCCGTCACTATCTCTGGGGAACCACCGGCGCATCATCAACCAGATTGGCTTTTATAATCTGCTGTCTGGCAATGGCATACTGTGTACCGGACACTTCCAGGCGGACAATTTTCGCTCCATCCTCATCCGCATAATCGGTGAGTATTCCCTGAAAGTTTTTCATGCCGTCGATTTTCTCAGACGTTCTGATGCGCACGCAGCTGCCTTTGTATCTTATGAAATCGACGTCGCGCGAGATAGGACGATCCGGTCCGGGCGACGACACTTCCAGCGTATAAGGCCCACGCGTCAGGTCGTGGACATCCAGTATATCGCCCAGTTGGTTGCTGACGGCCGCGCAGTCATCAAGGGTCACGCCTGCGTCCTTGTCCAGAAACAGACGGAATACCCAGCGGGAATGCATCTTGATGCACTCCACATGAATCAGCTCCATGTCTTCCGATTCAGCCACCGGCCGGGCCAGCTCCCAAATTTTATCTTTTAGCTCATTGTACATAAAAACCGCTTCAGAAAATAAAAAAGTGGGCGACAGCCCACTCCAGCGTACAACTATCAGCAATGGTCGGATAGCTGCTACCATATTAAAAATGGCGACGCAAGCAATATTTATAACCGGAGGCGTGTCGCCTTGAGGCTTACGGCAAATGGAGCGGGCGACCGGGCTCGAACCGGCGACGTCCAGCTTGGGAAGCTGACATTCTACCACTGAATTACGCCCGCTCAGGGAAGAAGGACTTTTATTCAACGGGTGCTTTTTGTCAAGAAATATTTACGGACAGCCACAGGGCTTGAGCAAAGCCCCGCCTGTAGCGACTCTTTTTTCCGTTTGCGTATCCGGACGACCGGCTCCGTTTTTTACAAAACCGGGACACCGCCGCAGGCAGACTGTCTGCGAGTACCAGCCCTTCGGGCTATTGTGCCTGTCACCGTCGGACAGATTACCGCTGTGTCGGGCAAAGGTATAAAGCGATGAGTGCTTTATCGTGGGATCACGTCAGATTGATCGCTACACAACATTGGCAGCATGCAGCAGCTTCATGACTCAGCCGCATTCTTTTCGGTCTTCCATGATCAAGACGTTGATATATTGACATTGCAGCCGCAGAGATGCTAAAAAACAAGTTAAACATACGCTTGAGGCGGCTCTGCTTATGGCAAAGATTCCCGAACAAATAATCGATTTCCATGTGCATTTGTTTCCCGACAGGCTTTTTGACGCCATATGGGATGCCTTTGTCCGACATTACGACTGGAATATCATTCATCGCCATTATTATAAGGAGTGTATCGAACGTTTGAACCAAGGAGGGGTAGGCGTCATTGTTTATTCCAACTACGCTCACCGTGCCGGCATCGCAGAGGGACTCAACCGGTGGAACGAAAGCATCCTTCAGGAATATGACCATCTCTACTGCTTCGCCGCGTATCACCCGGACGATCCTCATGCACTGGACATGGCCGGACGGCTTCTTGAAAATCCGAAAATACTCGGGTTTAAACTCCAGCTCCTGGTACAGAACTTCTATCCATTCGATCCCCGACTCTTCCCCTTATACGAGATGGTCATCGAAAAAAACAAGCATCTCCTTTTTCACACAGGGACAGGGCCGGTAGGGAATCAATATGTCGGTCTTGAATCTTTCATGAGGGCACTGCAAAAATTCCCCGACCTGCCCGCCACCGTTGCCCATCTGGGGGCGCATGAATATGAGGGCTTCATCGGCCTTTTGGACGGGCACCCGAATTTGTACCTCGATACAGCCTTTTGCTTTCTGCCGCCGCCATATCAGGGATATACGCTTGGCCCCGGTTATCTTGAAAAATATAAATCGAGAGTTTTATACGGATCAGACTATCCCAACCTGATCACACCGCGGGAGTCGGAAATTGAAAACCTTTTGGAAATGGGCCTCTCGCAGGACTTTTACGATAAAGTTTTCCATGACAACGGCATTGCCCTCATCCGCTCGCTGACAGGAAAACCCGGCGGTGAAGTGCCTGACGCTCAAGCTTGACGGACAAAACGTCAACAATGTCTATCGATGCGGTTTTCGAACTGATTTGTCCGCCCCGGCCATTCAATCCTGATTTCCCCCTCCCTCAAAAAATGGACCGCCTATATACGGTCTCATAATTGTGAGACCTTTGCGCAATTTCCACAAATTAATTAAGATGGCCATTACTACGAAAATAGAATCATTGGATTATTTTCATGTCCACGTGACGTCACGGGGGCATGAACGTTTCGCGTACAGACAGTAATCCAGCATTATTAATATTGATTGTGCCGGCTCCTCCCATGGCAAAAAGCAGTTGCCTACAGGCGATAGCTTATGGGCTGCAGGTCAAATGCTGAATAACAATTTTCCATTGCCACTCATCACTTGGCACTGACTTCTGATCTCTATAATTTTTCCACCATCGACTATCCAACCCACCATGCACCATAACTATAAGTCATGAGCGATAGCCTTTCGCCCTAATCAGGGCGCTGCTTGAGCACCACCAGCGCGTCGACAACAACCGGTTTGGGACCGGACAGAATCACGGGGTTGAGGTCGATTTCCATAATGTCCGGGTTTTCCAGGCCGATGCGGCCGATGCTGATGAGCATTTCCGTCAGGCGCTTTTCATCCGCCGCCTCCATACCGCGCACGGCATCGAGAATCTTGTGGCCTTTAATCTCTTTCATCATTTCCCGCGCGTCATAGGCCTCCAGCGGGGCACGGCGAAAAGAGACGTCACGCAGGATTTCAGTAAAAATCCCTCCCAGCCCAAACATTACGCACGGGCCAAACTGCGGGTCGCGGGTAAGCCCCATGACCAGCTCGCGCCTGCCTTTGACCATCTCCTGGACCAGCACCCCTCCTTCAAATCCCTCCATGCCCGCCATGATTTCACGATACGCTTTTTTCGCCTCCGTGGCGGTGCGGACATCCACGTGGATCAGCCCCTTTTCCGTTTTGTGGGCGATGTCGGCTGAACAGCCCTTCATCACCAGCGGAAAGCCGATTTTCTCTATGGCTTTGGGCAGGCCGTCTTTGTCTTTGAGAAGAATTTCCTTCGTGATGGGAATGCCATAGGCGGCAAGAAGCTGCTTTGATTCATACTCCGAAAGCGCCTTGCGCCCTTTCTTCACCGCTTTCTCAATGATTTTGGCTGCTTTATCGTTTTTCATTTTCTCTCCTTCCATAATATGTGTTCATGTGGGCTATCGCCCTGATCGCTTCGTGCAATTCATCAAACACAGGAATGCCGCGCCGGACGTATTCCTGCCGCGTTGATGCGATAAGAGAGGTGATGTCCATGTTCCCGGGACCGCGCCGGGCATTGGGCAAAACCGCCACCACCGGCTTGCCGGTTTTATTTATCACGTCGTCCACCGCTTCAACAAGTTCTTTATAAGGCACCATTTTATCAATCGGCACATCAAGCATAATAGCATAGGGGTTGTAATGGAAAAGCAGCGAAACGATGATCTGCAGCTCAATACGCGGGTCCTGCGCCGCATTCAAAAGAACTTTTTTCAAAACAGAGGGCGCCACCAGTGGATTGGCCACGTCCACGGGGTTGATTGCGCTTGATCCCGGTCTCGGAAGAAGGCTCTCGATACGCTCGCGAATATCGCCTGAAAGCGGGGGTATATCAATGCCGTGTCTTTCGGCGATGTCACAGGCGGCCACGCCGATGGCCCCTCCGCCGCCGATCACGGCAATATTGCGGAAAGACTTTTTTGGCAGCAGCGAAAAAGCCGTGACGGCCTGCATAAGCTCCTGAGTATCGAAAACCTGCACGGCGCCTGTCTGCTTTAAAACGGAGCTCCAGATAACGCCGCTTCCGCCCATCGAGGCGGTGTGGCTGGCGACGCTTCTGGCGCCGGCCTTCGAAAGCCCCCCTTTAAAAATGATGACCGGTTTGCGTGCGGCCGCGGCTTTGAGTTCGCGGAAAAAAACATCACCATCTTTGATGCCTTCAATGTACATCGAAATAACTTCCGTTTCCGGATCGCCTGCCAGATGACAAAGAAGTTCAGCCTCCCGCAGGTCGGCGCCGTTGCCGAAACTGACCATCTTGCTGAAACGGACTCCCCGCCATTGTCCCGCGTGCGCGAAATCGATGGCCATGCCGCCGCTTTGCGCCAGAAAGGCCACATTTCCGCTTTCCCGCGACAAGTCCGGACCGGGCAGCATCGTCAGACCGCTTCGGGGGCAGTAGATGCCAAAGCAGTTAGGGCCGACAACCCTGATCCCCCGCGAGGCTATTTCACGAATCTGATTTTCCAGTTGTACCCCTTCCTTGGTTACTAGTTCACTGAAACCGGAAGAAAGAATTTCCGCTCCTGCCACGCCGATTTTCAAACAGGCCTCCAGAGCCGGGGGTACCAATTTCGCGGCCACGGCAATAACGGCAAAGTCCACCCTGTCCGGAATATCCTCCACCCGCCTGTAAATTTCCAGACCGAAGACACTGCCGCCTCTGGGGTTAACAGGATAAATTTTTCCCTCAAAACCCATCTCCATGAGTACCCTGAGCATACCGGTCCCGAAGCCGGCGGCGTTTTCATCCGCCGAAACACCTAGAATCGCAATTGATTCAGGGTGAAAGATTCTTTCGAAATCCGCGTTCGGAAACTGACTTTCCTCCGGGGCGCGTGCCTGTTTTTTCCGCACCGACATGATTTACCTCCGTTTTGAGAACAGCATATCTTGTATACAAAATATACCGTCCTATTTGCGCAAATCTTTGAGCAACCTGATCAAAAGCAGCCTCTCCTACGTGTTGAATACGGAAAGGACTTTCCGGTTGAGCTTTTCCGTCTCCTGGATGAATTCGTCGCGCAGCTTCTGTGACTTGTCCGACAACTTAATACTCAAAACCCGCCGGTCTTCCCTGACCGTGCTTTTCACGATCCAGCCCGCTTCGGACATGCGGTCGAGTACGCCGGACAAAGTGGCGCTGTCGAGAGCCAGACGCCTGCCCAGCTCTCCCGCGGAGAGATCCTCTTCTTCATAAAGAGCGTGCAGAACCAGACCCTGCATGGGCGTCATGCCATACGGCAGAAGGCGGGCCTTGAAAGTGCCGTAAACCTTCTGATTGGCCTTTGATAGAATAAAGAGAATGACGTCCTGATAACTGATCATATAGAACAACTGCCTGACTTCGCGCGTGAAGGGCAGGTGTTCATCCGGCATCATCGGCGGCGACACCTGTACCCGTTTCAAATTCCACGTCCGGGGGCGGGAATATTATTTAGCATACAAAATAAATAAACGGACGGGGCAAGTCAAGCTGATTCTGGACACAAAAAAAGGAATCAGCAAAGTGACTGATCCCCTGTTTTTATTGGCGCGCCTGGTAGGATTCGAACCTACGGCCCCCAGATTCGTAGTCTGGTGCTCTATCCAGCTGAGCTACAGGCGCGCTCACTGACCGTAAATGAAGGAGCCCTATAGCATATTATCGGCCCGATGCAAAATAAAAATACAGCCGCACAGCAGCTGTATTTCTTACGCAGCAGTCATCTTTGACTTGCAGGGCAATCCGTAGTAAGGAAAAATTAAAACTCATTGTCCTGATCTTCTAGTGAAAGGTGCTTTTTATGGCCGACAGACCATACCGAGCGTCCCGCCGCGACAGTTTTGTCTTTCCCCGCGGCGAAGAAAAACCCGCCGTTGACCGCGAAGCATCGGCACCCCTGCCCGCCGGAGATGTTTTGGCTCTTGCGGGAGCGGCAGGCGTGGGGCTTTATGTTGTTTACGACGCCTGTTTCAGCTACACCAACGCTCATCTGGCAAAACTCCTTTCCTATCCGGGCGCACGCGATCTTGTCGGCAAAAATCTCTCCGAAGTAATCCATCCCGAGGATTGCCGCCTGCTGCCCGCGGACACTCCCCCCGGCGTGGATCCTGACGCTCTCATCGTACGCCTGCTGAAAAAAGACGGAGGCATTTTGCCTGCCGCGCTGACTTGCCGGAGTATTGATTTTCAGGGGGTAAAGGCCCGCGCCGGGTGCGTGATCAGCATAGACACCATGGTACACAGACTGGGTGAACTGGAAGATTCACTAAAGCGCTATGAAACCATCCTCGATGACGTCAATGTCCAGCTCAGTGAAATTGACCTGCACGGTAATATCACTTTTATCAACGACGCAGGCTGCCGGATGTGGAAACTGCCGCGCGAGGAGCTGATGGGAATGAATTACCGTCACTACATGAAGGACAGGGACATCCGGGAATATGATCGGCTCTACAAAAAGGTTTATTTTACCGGCATACCGATGCAAAACGTGATCCTGGAGGTGACGGACCGCGAAGGCGTGCAAAAAACGATTGAAAAGTCTGTCTCGCTGGCCCGCAATGCGGCAGGCTTGATTTACGGTTTCCGCATGGTATCGCGCGATGTGACGGAAAAACGCGAGGCGGAAAAGAAACTGGCCGAACAGCGTCTGCGCCTGGAGGCCATTTTCAGCAGCGTGAAAGACGCGATCATTACGGTTGACCCGGATTTTGCCGTCATCGATGCCAACAAATCGATCGAGAGCATCTGTCCGGTACAGGTGTGCGATATTACCGGACAAAAATTCACCGCCTGCACAGGCCTCTGCGGACAGGCATGCGCCGAAGTCCTCAAGCAGACCCTGGAGAAAAAAACGGCGGTACGTGAATACCGGATTGAATGCGACCACAAGGCGAGGCCTCAGCAGGTGGTGAGCCTTTCGAGCTCGCCTTTGATCGACCCGCAGGGAAATTTCATGGGCGCGGTGATGGTTATCCGTGACGTGACCCTTTTGCGCGACGTGGAGCGCGAGCTCCGGGAGCGTCACCAGTTTCAGCGGCTGATCGGGCGCAACAAGACCATGCAGAACATATACAGCCTGCTTGAGGATCTGGCGGGCCTGGACACAACCGTTTTGGTCACGGGTGAAAGCGGGACGGGGAAGGAACTGGTCGCCCGCGCCTTACACTACAGCGGCAACCGGGCGTTCAAGCCCTTTACCACGGTAAACTGCTCGGCGCTGGCGGAAGGTCTCCTGGAAAGCGAGCTGTTCGGTCATGTGAAGGGGGCGTTCACCGGCGCCATCAAAGACAAACAGGGGCGCTTTGCCGCAGCCGAAGGGGGGACTATCCTGCTGGATGAAATCGGCGACATTTCGCCTCTGATGCAGCTCAAGCTGTTGAGAGTCCTTCAGGAAAAGGAATTTGAAATGGTGGGCGATTCCACCCCCCGGAAGGCGGATGTGCGCGTCATCGCCTGCACGAACAGGAACCTGAAGGAGAAGGTCAAAAAAGGAGAATTCCGTCAGGACCTTTACTACCGTCTCAAGGTGGTCGAAGTAGAACTTCCGCCACTGCGCGAAAGGCTTGAGGACCTGCCTTTGCTGGTGGACCATTTCCGTCGGAGGTTCAATGAAAGATTCGACAAGAACATCGAAGGAATATCCATCGAAGTGCTGGGTCTGTTCATGGGTTACACCTGGCCCGGAAATGTGCGCGAGCTCGAACATGTGATGGAACATGCCTTCGTGCTGTGCCGCGGCGGCACCATCACCTTGCGTCACCTGCCGGCCGACATCACAGCGGCGCGGCAGTCCAGGGACCTGCCACGTATGAAAAGCAAAGCTACGCCCGCTCATGAGGCGCAGGCCATACGCGACGCCTTGAATAAAACCGGCTGGAACAAGTCCAAGGCCGCGCGCCTACTGGGCATCGGACGACGGACAATTTACCGGAAAATCACAGACTATCAGCTCCGCGATGATTAGAGTCGCTTGCCCGCTTTTGCCTGCGTTCATTGCACACGGGATGCCGTTTAGAGAAAGGAATAACGTTTATGGATGAAATGCTGATGATGGGAAAACAGGTTCTGGCGGCGCAGCCGTTCAGTGTTTTGATCGGAGCCGAGCTGACCGGCTTTGCCGTGGGGTTCGCCGAACTGAAAGTGCCCGTGAAGCATGAACTCAAGCAGCAGCACGGCTTTTTACATGGCGGCGTTGTAAGCTATGCTGCCGACAATGCGCTTACCTATGTGGGAGGCAGCGTGCTGGGGCCCGCCGTCGTCACGTCGGAATTCAAAATCAATTATGTAAGACCGGCGGTAGGAGATTACATTGTCGCGCGGGCATCGGCGGTATACGCCGGGAAAACGCAGGCGGTATGCCGCTGCGATGTTTATGCCGTCAAGGATCAAAAAGAAAGCCTCTGCGCGACGGCGCAGGGCACCATCACAAAAATCAGCTGATCCTGATAAGAACAATATTTCCTTCTTTGCAGCGATCCGGCGTTCAACTGAATTTCGAGAAATCCGGCTTGCGACGCTCGAAAAAGGCCGAAAACGCCTCTTTGGCCTCCGGCGACTGAAGCATGGCCTCGAAATATTCACTTTCCTGCATCATCTGAGTGACAACCGCTTCTGTATCGCGCAATTTCATCAGGCGTTTGGTGGTGCGCAGCGATGAAGCAGGCAAAACCGCCAGCCTAGCCGCCCGGCCGTAAGCGTAGGTGAGGAGCTCCTCCGGCGGCAGCACCCGATTGATCAGCCCCATCTCGAAGGCCTGCTCGGCCGAAAAGGATTCCCCGAACAGCAGAAGTTCGGCGGCGCGATGGTAGCCGATTATCTCCGGAAGAAGTTTACTTGATCCGAATTCCGGGCACAGGCCGAGTCGGGGAAACTGCATCGAAAATTTCGTGCCGGCCGCCGCATAGATCTGGTCGCAGTGTAAAAGCATCGTCACGCCGATGCCGATGGCCATGCCGGATACGGCGGCCAAGACCGGCTTGGGCATGGACAGGAGATTACGCATGAACTGCGCAACCGGCTTCTCTTCAAGGCTTCCCCTGGTGTTCATGAAATCTTCCAGATCGTTGCCGGCGGAAAACACCTCCGGCTTGCCGCAAAACAGCACAACACGCACCGATGGGTCATTTTCTCCGTCCGCCAGCGCGTAGGCGAGCATTTTGTACATGGCCGATGTGATCGCGTTCTTCTTCTGCGGCCTGTTGAACTCGATGGTCAGGACTCCTTCTTTTTTGGCTGTGGTGATTTCCATATATTTTCTCCCGTCTGGTTTTATGATTGCATGACACTTTACGACCGGCCTTCTTTTTCCGGCGGGTTGTCTGCAGGCTGCCTGCAATCCTGGTGAGGGCTTCGGCCTGCCAGGCACAGAAGCTGCCCGTCATTACAACTGTTGCATTCAAATTGCAAGGTCGGATGGTCGACATTGAACCTGCCGGCCAGCATCGCGCGGACTCGGTCCGCCAGTTCATCGACCCGGCCGAGCATCTGATCGGGAACGGTGATATGTACAGCCAGCGCGATACTGTCGGATGATAGCTTCCAGACATGCAGGTCGTGAATTTTTGTAATACCGTCCAGGCCTTCCAGGGCATCGCGGATTTCTTCGAGGTTCATACCGGAGGGTGTCGCGTTCATCAGAATCAGGAAGCTTTCCCTGATGAGCCCCCAGCCGCCGTAAACAATCATGGCCACGATGAGCCATGAAAACACAGGGTCGAGCCAGTACCAGGGTTTGAACATCCAGATGATGCCCAGCGTCACGACCCCGAGGGAGGTTGCCGCGTCGGCCAGCATATGTAAAAACGCGCTTTTCATGTTCAGGTTCACCTTCGCGCCCGCGCGCAAAAGCCCGGCGGAAAACATGTTGCCGGCAAAGCCCAGAAGAGCAATCCAGATCACGAGCCGGCCGCTGATCGGCCGGGGCGTGAAGATCCTGTGCCAGGCCTCGGCTGCGATATAAAAAGCCGCTCCGTACAGAAGAGCCACGCTGATCAGCGTGGCGAATATTTCTACGCGTTTGAAGCCGAAAGTATGTCTCAGTGTCGGCTGGCGCCTGCCGATAATGAGCGCCGCATAGTTGATAATAAGTGAAACAAAGTCGCTTAAATTGTGCACGGCGTCGCTGATGAGCGCCATACTGCCTGACACAATGCCTCCGGCGATCTGCACCACGGGTATCAGAAAATTGATCACTATCGAAACCAGCAGGCGTCGGCCCCACGATTTTTCCTGGTCATGCCTGTGGCTGTGCGTATCAGTCATCATACGTAAATAGTAGCGCATCTTCCGTGAGAGGTCAATTGTGCCTTTGTTTCGGCAAGAACCTGCTTTCGCGCCACCGTCCCGAGATGATACTGTTTTTTGTTGACAAAAGTCTTTCGAGAAATTAGAATAGGAAAAATTAGCTCTCAGAGATCGTGGTGAATATGCTTATCAGCACCGGAATCATTATGAACATCATTATAATTAGCTTCCGCACAGGAGGCCCGGCCGTGTAGTAGGCATACTTTAGACATACTAAATTCCGAACCGCCGCCGGCCGCAAAACCGGCGGCGGTTTTTTTATGCGGACAACAGCGAGCCGAAAAGCCCGGGGTTCCGGCGGCCGCCGACGGAAAAAAGCACATGCAGATAATACTGCCTGAAGGAGACAGGTTATGACCAAAAAAAATATTTTAATTTACGACACGACGCTGCGCGACGGCACGCAAGGCGAGCAGATCACTTTTTCCGCGGAGGAAAAGCTGCGCATCGCCCACAGGCTCGACGATATCCATTTCCATTACATCGAGGGGGGCTGGCCCGGCTCCAATCCCAAGGATGCGCGTTTTTTCGAGCTGGCCAGGCAGGCGGAGTTTAAACATGCCCGACTGACCGCTTTCGGTGCTACACGTAAACCAAACATCCTGCCCGGGGCATGCCCCAATCTCAAGGCGCTGGTCAAGGCCGGCACACCGGCGGTAGCCATTTTCGGCAAGTCCTGGGATCTGCATGTCACAGACATCCTCAAAACAGATCTGGAGGAAAATCTGTCGATGATCCGCGATTCTATCGCTTATCTGAAAGATCTGGGCAAAGAGGTTCTCTTCGACGCGGAGCATTTTTTTGACGGATACAAGCAAAACCCGCGCTACGCGGTACGCGTCGTCAGGGCTGCGCTGGAGGCGGGTGCGGACAAAATTATCTTTTGTGACACAAACGGTGGTACCATGACACATGAGCTCACCGATATCGTCAAAAAAATGCTCCGTATTGTTGATCCGGCCATCTCAGGCATCCATCTGCACAATGACTGCGGCCTGGCGCTGGCCAACTCCATCGCGGCGGTGCGCGAAGGGGTCCGGATGGTGCAGGGGACTGTCAACGGCTACGGTGAGAGGTGCGGCAACACCGATCTGATTTCGCTTGTCGGCAATTTGCAGATAAAGATGAAAATGCAGTGCCTGCCTGCCGAATCCATCCGGCAGTTGACAAATCTGTCGCTGTATGTGAGCGACGTGGCCAATATACCCCCTCTTACCTCGCGGCCCTTCGTCGGGCGCAGCGCATTTGCACACAAAGGAGGGGTTCATGTCAGCGCCGTGACGAAAAACTCCCTGGCCTATGAGCATATGGACCCTGAGCTGGTCGGTAACAGCCGCCGCGTGCTTGTTTCTGACATGGCCGGAAAAAGCAATATCGAATACAAGGCCCGGGCGCTGGGGATCGACCTGAAAAAGAAAAATGCCCTCAATAAAGTCGTGCAACAAGTCAAGTATATGGAGGACAGAGGCTATCAGTTTGATGCGGCCGACGGCTCCCTTTCCGTTTTGATGAAAAAGACCATCGGCGAGTTTATAGAGCCATTCACGCTGGAGTGCTTCAGTGTCGTTACCTCCCGCATGCTGGACAATCCCGCCATGTCCCAGGCCACTATAAAAATATCCGTAGGAGGAGAGGAGGAGCTCACCGCCGCCGAAGGCAACGGCCCGGTCAATGCGCTCGACCACGCGCTGCGCAAGGCGCTGACAAAATTCTATCCCCAGATCCGCGACATGCACCTGGTGGATTTCAAGGTGCGCACACTGGAGGGCTCTGAAGGCACGGCGGCCGGCGTGCGGGTTTTGCTCGATTCTACGGACGGCTCCGAAATCTGGAGCACGACGGGCGTGTCCGAAAATATTATCGAGGCCAGTTGGCAGGCCCTGATAGACAGTATCGAGTACAAGCTCAGCAAGGATAAGAAAAAGAAATAGCCGCGCGGCTTTTTACGGTGCGCCTTGATTTGCCGAATATCCGGTTTTTCACGAAACCGTCACTGTTGTATCTTTTTTTTAAATACCGTTTGCGCCCATTGCCAAATGCCGGTTTTGCTGATATGGAAAAATAATTGAAACGGGAGCTTCACACGGTGTTGTCCATCAACAGTCAGAATCCGCAAATGCGCCTCATCCAGAAAACGGTTGCGGTCTTAAAAGAAGGCGGAGTAATTATCTATCCGACGGATACGGTTTACGGCCTCGGCTGCGGCTTATCCAACAAAAAAGGCATTGAAAGAATATACGAAATTAAAAGGAGAAGCAAAAAACGCCCCTTAAGCTTTGTCTGTTCCAATCTCAAGCACATCAGCCAGTACGCCCAAGTCACGGATTACGCGTATAAAACAATGAGACGCTGTCTGCCCGGGCCCTACACTTTCATTCTGGAAGCATCGCGCCTCGTGCCGAAAATGATTCTACCGAAAAGGCCGACCACAGGCATCCGCGTGCCGGACAACCAGATTTGCCTGGCCCTTATTCGCGAACTCGGAGAGCCGATCATCAGCACCAGCGTCCAGACGCAAGACGGGGAAGATCTCGGCAATCCCCTGCTCATCAACGAACATTTCGGACGTATTGTCGATTTGATCATCGACGGCGGAGTGATCATTCCCGAGCCGTCGAGTGTCATCAGCCTGGTGGACGACACGATTGAAATCTTAAGGACAGGAAAAGGCGACGTAAGCGCCTTCGAATAACATACAAGGCCTTTTCAGCAGATCGCACACCGGGGCGGGCGGCAGGCCCTCCCGAAACGCACGGTGCCTGAAGTGGCCCAAAAAGGACGGTTATGAAACACATTATGCTCGTCAACGCCGTGCATAAGGAACAAATGCGCATGGCTACGGTTGACGAAAACGGCAAGTTGATTGAATTCAACATTCAAATGGCGGTGAAAGAGCCGATCACCGGAAACATTTACAAGGGAAAAGTCCTCAAAGTCGAACGCGGCCTTCAGGCTGCATTTGTCGACTACGGTGGCGTCAAAGACGGCTTTCTCCCGCTTCGCGACGTGAGCACGGAATATTTTACGGAGCATGCCGGCGCTACAGGCGGCAGGCCGGGGCTTAAATCCGGCCAGGAAATCATTGTTCAGGTTGTCCGCGAGGTAACCGGAAACAAAGGTGCGCTACTGACATCGTACGTTTCCCTGCCCGGACGCTATCTGGTGCTTCTGCCCAATAAACTCTGCGGCGGTATCTCACGCAAAATCGATGATGAAGAAGATAGGCAGAAAATAAAATTTCTCATGGAACAGATCAAGGTCCCGGAAAATATGGGTTTTATCGTCCGGACCGCCGGCATCAACCGCACCAAACAGGAAATCCAGCGCGACTACCAGTTTCTGATGCGCCTGTGGAAAGACATTTCCCGCAAGGCCGACAGTGTGACCGCCCCATATTTTCTGTATCAGGAAACGGATTTCGGTGTGCGCTCCCTGCGCGACTACCTGACACCGGAGGTTGAGGAAATACAGGTCGACGATGTAGAAACTTTCCGGAAAATGCGCGCATATCTGAAAGCCGTAGCTCCGAGGAATTTGCGGATCCTCAAGCAGTACAAGGAAAAAGTGCCGATCTTCGACCGGTTTGAGCTCGAAGAGCAGATTCGCGTCATTTATCAGGAGCGCGTAGAGCTCAAATCGGGCGGCTATATCATCATCAATCCCACAGAAGCCATGATCACCATCGACGTCAACTCCGGTCGCGGCTCCAACAAAAGGAACATTGAAGAAACGGCTTTCAAAACAAATGTCGAAGCCTGTGAAGAAATCGCCAGGCAACTGAGGCTGCGCGACCTGGGCGGGCTTATCGTCATCGATTTCATCGACATGATCGACAAAAAGCATATCGCGGAAATTGAAAAGGTTTTTAAAAAAGCGCTCAGCATGGACCGCGCCAGAATTCAGCTTTCACGTATTTCCAAATTCGGACTGCTGGAACTCTCACGGCAGAAAAAACAGTCCACCATTCAGGAAATCAGCTACAACACCTGTCCGTACTGCAAAGGCACGGGACTGAGGCCTTCACTGGAGTATGCCTCACTAGTGGCGTTTCGCAAGATTGAATCGGAGGCGGTCAAAGGCATCTATACCGAGCTGAAAGTCAGTCTGCCCAATGAAATTGCCCTGTACATTCTCAATAACAAACGGGTAGAGATCATGAAGATGGAAAGCACCTTCAGCCTGGGACTTCTTATCGAAGGAAGACCGGATATGGCATGGGATAACTTTGAAATCCAGCCTTCCCTGAAGGAAAAAAACCTGCAGGTCAGTGTCATGCAGGGTGTCCCATTGCTTAAACTTGCCGCTCAAACCGAGCCGGACGGTGAGGCCGATATCAAAGCAGAAGAGGAGCAATCCCTTCCCACCGATGAAATAAAGGAGAAAAAAGGCAACCGACGATCTCGCCACAGAAAAAAGAAAAAAGTCGCGGACCAACTCGATGTATCAATCCCGCCGGACGACATACTGGGAGGCGCCCTTTCTTTCACCCATCCCCGCGTACCACAGGGAGCTGCCGCGCTTGTTACCGTGAAACCTTTAAAAAACATCAGCCCCCTGCCGGACGACTTTTATCCCATGGAGCCGGCGTACGATCTTTTCGCGCCTGCACCGGAAAACGGACGCACGCCGGATGAGCCGGAAGACGTCGAAGGACAGGATTGAACGAAACAAACACCGCGCTGCGCCAACGGCATTCAAGGAGGTACTTTCATGGTAGAAAATCTGGCGAAAAATCTTTACCGAATTATTATTCCCCTGCCCAACAGCCCGCTTAAGGACCTGAATTCCTACGTCATCAAGGGCGGGGATCGTAACCTGATCATCGATACGGGTTTTAACCGCACCGTATGTTACGAGGCCATGCAGCAGGGCTTAAACGAGCTGGCGATCGATTTGAACCGCACCGACTTCATGCTCACACACATGCATGCCGACCACACGGGACTCGTGGAAAGACTGGCCACCGACTCGAGCCGGATATTTTTCAGCCGCATCGATTCGCAGGTTTTCGATGAAGAAAACAGTTGGCAGCCGCTGATCGACTTTGCCGAAATCAACGGCTTTCCGGCCGACGAACTGCAAAGAGCCCTGCACAGCCATCCCGGCTTCAAATACAGCCCGGCGCGGAAACCTGTTTTTACGCTGATCGAAGACGGAGATATCATCGAATGCGGCGATTACCGCCTGCGCTGCATTGCCACACCGGGGCACACACAGGGGCACATCTGCCTGTATGAAGAGCGCAAAAAGCTGTTTTTCACCGGGGATCACATTCTCTTTGACATCACGCCGCACATCGAATCGTGGGCCTACACCACCAATTCGCTGGCCGATTACATGGACAGTCTGGATAAGGTATATAACCTCGAGGTGGACATGGTTCTGCCCGGTCACAGGAATTTTCTGGGAGATCTGAAAAGCAGGATCGACGAGCTGAAGGCTCATCACCGCGACCGGGCGGATGAAGTGCTGGATGTGCTGGGCGACAAAACGATGAACGGCTATGAAATCGCCGCCGGGATGACCTGGGATATCGACTGTGAAAGGTGGGAGGATTTTCCCATTGCCCAGAAATGGTTCGCCACCGGCGAAGCCATCGCTCACCTGCGTTATCTGGAGAGCGAAGGAAGAATACATCGCGATACGAGCGGTAAAATCGTTACTTTTCGTTCGGTCAATGGCCGGCAGACCGGATAAATCTCCGGCGGGAACGCGAAAAAAAGCTTATGGGGAAAAGGCAGCCGCCTTTTCCCCATATTTTTTCAGAAAAAGATCATTCCCAGCGATTCGGCGATGCAGGCAGGTTTTTCCTGTCCCTCGATTTCAATGGTGTGAATCTGTGACATCAGCAGGCGGTTGCCCGGCTTTTCTTCGAGCGATTTCAGAACAATCCGGTCGCGGATTTTCGAGCCTGTTACCACCGGGTTGAGAAAGCGCACCTTGTCCAGGCCGTAATTGATGGACATTTTCGAGCCTTCCATCTTCAGGGGCACCTGATAGCTGAAAAAAGGCAGGTGAGACAGGGTCAGAAAGCCGTGTGCAATCGTGGTGCCGAACGGCCCGGCCGCCGCCTTTTCCTTATCCACGTGAATCCACTGATGATCCTTGGTGCTGTCGGCAAACTGATTAATCTGATCTTGTGTAACCTCCGTCCAGTCGGACACAAAGATTTCTTTCCCGATATGTTTTCCCATATCCTGCAATACCGATTCGATCGACATATTTTTTACTCCCTTCCTGTTTTATGAGCGTGCATCATAATCCTTTTGCCTGGTTTGGGCAATACGGATTATTCCAGCGCTTCATTGACCTTGCCTTGCGCTTCTTTCGCTTCTTTCACAATCCTCTCGAACAGTTCCGCCACCGTCGGCTGGTCGTGAATCAGACCCTGCACCTGCCCTACCGGCAACACGCCCGTTTTGGAATCTCCATCCTCGGTGGCCACCTTAATGGCCTTGAAGGCGTTGGCCATATAGGCCAGTTGTTTGGCATTGGCGTAACCGGAAAGCAGCACGCCGATAAAAAGCTTCAGATAAGGAATGCCGGCCTGGGCGGCGATGTCGCGGGAGTTAAAAAACGCAGCCGGCCAGCTCAGTCCCTTTTTAATCGCTCTTTTGGCCGCGTCCGTTTTCATGACCCGGCACAAAATGCCGTCGAAGCGCTTGGAAAACAATGTGTCGTAAACATCTTTTTCCATGGTGAGTTTTTTGTAGTTCTCATGCAGCGGGCTTTCCTTGGTGGTCATGAGCCTCGTGCCCATCGCCACGCCCGAAGCACCCAGCGCCAGCGCCGCGGCCAGACCCCGGCCGTCGGCAAAACCGCCCGCGCCGATCACAGGTATTTTCAGATTTTCGGCCAGATGTGGAATCAGGACCAGCGAAGTGACGTCCTCTCCGTGAGCCGCCGCCTCCTGCCCGGTGGCGAGAATCGCGTCCGTGCCGAAATCCTGCGCCCTTTTGGCATGCCTCAAATTGACTACCGTGGCGAAGACTTTTCCTCCGTATTTGTGCGCCTCTTTTACAATCCAGTCGCCCTTGCCCAGCGCGAAGTTGATAACCGGTACCTGCTCCTGCAGAAGAACCTTCGCGTTTTCGGCCGCACCCGGAAACATCAATGATGCATTCCCGCCGAAGGGTTTGTCGGTAAGCGAACGGATTTCACGCACGGCATCGCGCGTCTGTTTTGCGTTCAAGGGCCCCGTCGCCAAAATGCCAAGGCCTCCGGCGTTGGAAACAGCCGCTACCATTTTCGGCGTGCTGATCCAGCTCATACCTGACAAAACGATGGGATATTTGATGCCAATCATTTCGGTTAATCTGGTTTTCATAAAATTATCTCCTCGATAAAGTTAGTTGCCGCAAAGCCTCGCCGCGCGTGCTGAAATTTCTTTCGCCTGAGCCGAAATCCGCTCGATAAGCTCGGCGCAGGTGGGGATGTCGCTGATCAGGCCGATGGACTGACCGACCATCAGGGGCGCGTAGTCGACGTCGCCTGTTTCCCATGCCTGTTTCACTTTCTGGCCGGAAAGCAAAGGAATGAGCTCTTCAAACCCTCCCTGGCGCGCCTCGATGGCCAGCACCTCCTCGATCACTTTGGATTTCAGGCCGCGGCCCTGCAGGCCGATTGATTTTCCGTAGATGACCGTGTCCATCTCCTGGCGGCGGATAAGCTCCTGTTTGATGTTTTCGTGAACTTCGCATTCTTTCGTCGCGATAAAGCGGCTGGCCATCATCACCCCCTCGGCGCCCAGCGCCAGCGCGGCGGCCAGCCCGCGACCGTCGGCGATGCCGCCTACCGCTACAACGGGAATCTTTACAGATTCGGCCATGCGCGGGGTGAGCACCATCGTGGTGACATCGTCGTTGAGCGGGTGTCCCCCCTCTTCGATGCCCGCCGCGTAGATTCCGTCGAAGCCGATTTTTTCCGCGTGCAGCCCGTGACGGACCGCGCCTACCTTGTGAAACATTTTGACGCCGGCTTTTTTCAGCCCTTCCACCGCCTCCATGCCGGCCACCTTGTCCAGCGGCGTTCCGGAAAATTCGATGCCCGCCACCTTTTCCTCCGTACAGACCCGCACATACATTTTGTGATGCTCCGGCGTAATGCGCAGGGAAGGCAGAAGTGTGATACCGACAAAAAAAGGCTTGTCCGTCAGCCTGCGCACTTCACGGATTGCCGCGCGGAAATCGTCTTCCGTTTCATAATTGGCGGCCGTGAGGTTGCCGATCCCGCCGGCATTGGAAATTGCCGCGCAAAGCGGCGGTTTGCAAAGCCACATCATGGCGCCGCAGATAATGGGGTGCTTGACGCCGAACATTTCCGTGATTGCTGTTTTCATGAAAGCCTCCTTATTGTTTCCTGCCGCGTTTTTTCGCGACGGTTTTTTTGTTCAGACTTTGTTGAATGTTGGTTTCCACCTGCCTCTGGAAAAGCCGCCGGAGAATGTAGTCGCGATAGAAGTTGCTGACCCGCGTCAGCTCGGCGGTGACGGCAACGTTTTCGCGGGCGGTTTTCCCCGCCACCATCTTGCGCCGGAGAGCCATTTCCCGATCGACGATTTTTTTCCCGTATTCCTTCCAGAAAGACAAATCCGCCAGATTCATTCCCAAAGACGCGAGCTTGGCCAGCCCGTTGCGTCCGGCACGCACATCCTCCTGATTGTACAGCGGCCTTGCGCCTTTGTGCGTAAAGGGAATCAGAATACCGAGGCTTTCGGCCGAAGCGAGCTGACTTTCGGTAAGGCCTGTCGCGGCAAGGAAGGCGGCGCGGGACAACAGACCGTTTGACGGCTTGTCCGGCCGGCTGAAGACCTCATTTTCGATCGTTTCCGCCTCCGCGAGATTCAGCCCCTCGTCCATGCGCCGCAATATATTTTTAATCAGATAAAGAGGGTAGTATTTTCTCTCTTTGAGTTCCTGGATCGCCAGCAGACGATCGATGCAGGATTCATCATAGTAGGCCATCTTTTCATTGATCTTTTCAGGGCGGGGAAGCAGCCCCTCGCTGACATAGTAGCGGATGGTGGAAGCGGGAACACCGCTTTTTTGGGAAATCTGACCAATTTTGAGCTTCATCGGCGGCACCAAACATTAAAGTCGAACTTTAATGTTATAGACCGTCCCCGCCTGCCTGTCAAGGAAATAATCACAGGCGGGCCGGCGCCTCGCTGTAACAGAAAAAACAGGCCCTCGCCGGGGCCGTGAATCTGTTTTCGGCCTTTTCCTCAACGAAGAGCGGCTTTTATTTCTCTGATACAGTCAGACACGGCCCGCATCAGACCGTCTGAGTGTCGGTACTCATCGATCAGCCTCACCAGGACGCTGCCGATGACGACACCGTCGGCGAGTCTTCCGATTTGTCCGGCCTGGGCGGCGTCCGAGATGCCGAAGCCGGCGGCAACCGGCGTTTTGGTGAGCCGGCGGATTTTACCGATATCACCGGCGATGTTTTCGATTTCCGGCGCGGCCGTACCGGTCACGCCCGTGATGGAAATATAGTAAACAAATCCGGCGGCGCTTTTGACGATCTCCCGGAGGCGCCGCCCGCCCGTGGTGGGGGCGACCAGCGATATGAAATCGAGACCCGCCGCGTCGGTATGAACGCGCAGCTCGGGCGCCTCCTCCGGCGGCAGGTCCACCACCAGAATCCCGTCGGCGCCCACCTGTTTCGCGTCTTCGGCAAACCGCTTGACGCCGTAGGCGAAGATGGGGTTGAAATAGCTGAACAACACAATGGGTATTTGCGATTCGCGGCGTACCTTCCTTACCATTTCGATCACGCCGGAAAGCGTCGTGCCGGCTTTGAGCGCCCGCTGCGAGGCGGCCTGGATGACCGGGCCGTCGGCCGTCGGGTCGGAAAAGGGCACGCCGATTTCCACTATGTCCGCTCCCGCTTCAGCCAGTGTAAGGATCAGCTCTATGGTCAGAGCCGGCGACGGGTCGCCCGCCGTCAGATAAACCACCAGCGCCTTTTCTTTTTTCGCGCGCAATTTTCCGAATGTATTTCCTATGCGTCCCATGTTTTCCTCACATCGATTCAATAATCGTCTGGGCGTCCTTGTCGCCGCGGCCGGACAGGCAAATCACGATGATCTGATCTTTTTTCATCTTCGGCGCGATTTTCATCGCCTGCGCAACGGCATGCGCGCTTTCCAGAGCCGGAATGATGCCCTCGTGGCGCGACAAATAACCGAAAGCCTCCACCGCTTCGTCATCCGTCACCGTCACGTACGACGCCCGGCCGGTGGCCGCGAAATAGGCATGCTCCGGTCCGACGCCCGGATAGTCAAGGCCGGCCGCGATGGAATAAGCGTCGCGGATCTGACCGTGTGCGTCTTGCAGTAAATATGTTTTATTGCCGTGCAAAACTCCCGCTTTCCCGGCGTTGATGCTTGCGCAGTGTTGGCCCGTGTGCATACCGCGGCCGGCCGCCTCCACGCCGACCAGCGCCACACCCATATCGCGGCGAAACGCGTGAAACATCCCCAGCGCGTTGGAGCCGCCTCCTACGCAGGCCACCAGCACGTCGGGCAGGCGACCTTCCTGCCTGGCCATCTGCCTTTTGGTCTCCCTGCCGATCACGGACTGAAAATTTCTCACCATCAACGGGTAGGGGTGGGGGCCGGCGGTCGTACCGATGATATAGAAAGTGTCGCGCACGGAAGATACCCAGTAGCGCATCGCCTCGTTCATCGCATCCTTGAGTGTGGCTGTGCCGCTTTGCACCGGCACGACTTCGGCACCCAGAATTTTCATTCTGAACACATTGGGCGCCTGGCGGCGGATATCCTCCTCCCCCATGAATATTTTACATTCCATGCCGAAAAGCGCGGCCACCGTGGCGGTTGCCACGCCGTGCTGGCCCGCGCCCGTTTCGGCGATGACTTTCTTTTTACCCATTTTCCGCGCCAGAAGCGCCTGCCCGAGCGTGTTGTTGATTTTGTGCGAGCCGGTATGGTTTAAATCTTCGCGCTTGAGATAAATTTTCGCCCCGCCCAGTTGACGGGTCATTCTTTCGGCAAAATACAGGGAAGTCGGCCGGCCCGCATACCGGCTCTGATACAGGTCGAAATCTTTTTTGAACGAGCTGTCTTTTTGCGCCTTGCCGTAGGCCTGCTCAAGATCCAGCAACGCGGGCATCAGAGTCTCCGCCGCGTAACGGCCGCCGAAAACGCCGAAATGGCCTCTTTTATCCGGCACTGTCTTCATTTGTCTCCCCTTCCTGTAAAAACGCGCGGTGATGCATCCCCTGCCGTCTGTCGTTCGATCATCCGCATAATGTACTTAATTTTTGCCGCGTCCTTTTTTCCCGGGGCCTTCTCTACGGTGCTGTTGATGTCGAGCGCGGCGGGCTTTACCGCCCGGAGGGCCCTGAGCACATTGTGTCGGCCCAGTCCTCCGGAAAGGATCAGCGGCCCGGCCACCTGCCGCGCCAGCTCCCAGTCGGATGTCTTGCCCGTGCCTCCGTAGAGTCCTGCGTGGCGCGCATCCGCCACAACGGCCGCGACATCGTAGTGTGCCGCGCGCTTCACATCATCTTGTGTCTTCAACTCCAGCGCCTTGATTAAAAACCGCGGCTCGAAGCGGCGGCAGTATCGCGGCGTTTCGTCTCCGTGGAGCTGCAGCATGTCGAGGCCGCATTCATCGAAGATGCGCCGGACGGTCCGCTCTTTTTCATTCACGAACACGCCCACCTTTACCGTATGCGCAGGCAGGGCCCCGATAATTTCCCCGGCTTTCCGCGGCTCGATAAAACGCGGGGAGAAAGGATAGAAAATAAACCCCAGCGCCGTCGCCCCGTTTTCCACCGCGCAAAGGGCGTCCTCAAGCCTTGTAATGCCGCATATTTTAACCTGCATCAATCGTTGCCCCCAGAAATGAACGAAGCTTCGCGCCTGGATCCGGCGCGGTAACCAGTCCCTCCCCGATGAGAAAGGCGCCGATACCGGCTTTTTTCAAATGTTCAATGTCACTTCTTTCTTTAATGGCGCTTTCCGCCACGACGACGCGTCCGGGTGGAACATGCTTTTTGAGATCCACAGAGGTGTTTATGTCTGTTGCAAACGTGTCGAGGTTGCGGTTGTTGATGCCGATGACGGCGGCCCCGGCCGCCAGCGCCAGATCAAGCTCCCCACGGGTGTGTACTTCCACCAGCGCGGTCAGGCCCTGCCGGGCGGCAAGCGCGAGGAATTCCGAAAGCCGCAAGCCGAGCACACGCACAATCAGCAAAACGGCGTCCGCGCCGATGGCCTTCGTTTCGTAAAGCTGAAGCGGATCGATAATGAAATCCTTGCGTAAAACCGGTACCCCGACAATGTCTTTTATCTGCGTCAGATAATCTTTGCACCCCTGAAAATACGTCTCGTCCGTCAGCACGGAAATCGCGGCCGCGCCGTTTTCCTCATAAGTCTTCGCCAGAGCCAGCGGGTCAAACTTTTCGACCAGCCGGCCGCGAGACGCAGAGGCGCACTTGACCTCCGCGATGATCGCGGTGGCCCGGCCGCTTAGCGCCTCGAGAAAATCGCGCCCCGGCCTGCGACCGGTGCCGGTTTCCATAAGGCGCACGGCGCTTGCTTCCTTTTTGAGCCGGGCGACTTCTTCTTTTTTTGTTTCGATAATTTTATCCAGCATCATTCCATTCTCCTCGGGCGGCAATGCCGCAAGCATGCTCCCGCGCAAGCCGCAGGCCCGAGCGGCCGCGGCCGTTTGTCTTCAGTTGTTGCTCATCTGAACGAGCGCCTGCAGTTTTTCCATGGCCCGGCCGCTGTCGATACAGTCGGCGGCCACAGAAATTCCCTCTTTAATATCCGCCGCCTTTTCTCCCGCCACAATGGCCAGAGCCGCATTCATCAATACCGCGTCGCGGCAGGCCCCCTGCCTGCCGGAAAGAACATCTTTCAGTATTTGTGCGTTGGCGGCCGGATCGCCACCGCGGATCATCTCCAGCGGATAGGCGCTGCCGATGTAATCGTGCGGATTTATATTGTAGGTGCGGATAAGGCCGTCATTGAGCTCGGCCACGCGCGTCTCACCGGAAACCGTCACTTCGTCGAGCCCGTCGTGCCCGTGCACGACAAAGGCGCGCTTTGTACCCATGTTTTTCAAAACCCCTGCAAACATCTCGACAAGCTTCGGGTCATAAACCCCCAGAAGCTGAGCCGTCGCGCCGGCCGGGTTGGTCAGGGGCCCAAGCATGTTGAATATTGTGCGTACGCCGATTTCACGCCGCGGACCCGCGGCATGCTTCATCGCTTTGTGCATCCCGGGAGCAAACAAAAAGCCGATGCCGATCTGCCAAATGCACTGTTCGACTACTTCCTGCCCTGCGCTGACGTTGACGCCGAGCGCCTCGAGCACGTCGGCGCTGCCGCAGCCGCTGGAGACGGCGCGGTTGCCGTGCTTGGCCACAACGATGCCGGCGGCCGCGACGACAAAGGCGGTTGTGGTCGAAATATTGAATGTGTTGAGATTGTCGCCGCCCGTGCCGCAGGTGTCCACGATTGTCGTCGCGCAGGCGTTGACGCGCGCCGACTTGCGGCGCATGCTGCGCGCCGCGCCGGTCAGCTCTTCCACCGTTTCGCCCTTCATGCGCAGCGCCGTGATGAACGAGGCGATCTGCGCCGGCGTGGCTATGCCGCTCATGATTTCATCCATGGCGCTCGTCATCTCCTGCTGTGGAAGATCAATCCTGCGGATAACCTTGTCAATTGCTTCCCTGATCATGATTCCTCCTGCTTCCGGCCGATATATTTGAGAAAATTTTTCAACAGGCGTCTGCCGTGCGGCGTGAGCACGGATTCCGGATGAAACTGAATCCCTTCCACCGGAAATTCCCTGTGTCTGATACCCATGATTTCACCTGCGGCGCTAAACGCGCTCACCTCGAGGCACGCAGGCAGTGATTCAGGCCTCACCACCAGCGAATGATAGCGTCCGGCGCTGAAAGGGTCGGGCAATCCCGCAAAGACGGTCCTGCCGTCGTGGCTCACGGGCGACACCTTGCCGTGCATGACGCGGGCGGCGCGGACGATCTCGCCCCCGAAGGCGTACCCGATGCACTGATGACCGAGGCAGACGCCCATCAGCGGCACGCTTTTATAGAATTCGCGCACGACCTCCAGCGTGATTCCCGCATCTGTGGGCGTGCCGGGCCCGGGGGACAGAAAAATCGCCTCCGGCGCGAAATTGCTGATTTCGTCCAGCGTGATTTCGTCATTGCGGCAAACGCGAACCTCTTTGCCCGCCTGCATCAGATACTGGACAATGTTAAAAGTGAACGAATCATAATTGTCGATCATTAAAATCATGGCTCACTGCTCGCCTCCTTTCTCCAGCGCAAAGCCCCCGGCCGCCAGCCGCACGGCCGTCTGCATGGCGCGCGATTTACTGACAACCTCCAGGTGCTCTTTTTGAGGATCCGACTCATGGACGATGCCCGCCCCCGCCTGTACGTAGATCCGGCCGTGCTTTATGATCATGGTCCGTATGGTAATGCACAGGTCCATATTGCCATTGAAGCTGAAGTAGCCTGCCGCGCCGCCGTACGGCCCGCGCCGTACCGGCTCAAGCTCATCGATAATCTGCATCGCGCGGACTTTGGGCGCGCCCGAGAGGGTTCCGGCCGGAAAGGTCGCCGCCAGCACGTCAAAAGCGTCCTTGCCTTCGGCCAGTTGCGCGCGGACATTGGACACCAGATGCATGACATGCGAATATTTCTCCACCACCATGTACTGATTCACCTGCACACTACCCGCCGCGGCGATGCGTCCCAGATCGTTTCGCCCCAGGTCCACCAGCATCACATGTTCGGCACGCTCCTTTTCATCGGAAAGGAGCTCATCGGCCAGCGCCCGGTCCTCCTGCTCGGTTTTGCCGCGACGGCGCGTACCGGCAATCGGCCGAAGTTCGACGTCGGTTTGCTCCAGACGCACCATGACCTCCGGCGAGGAGCCGATCATCGTCAGGCCATCCAGCTTAAGAAAAAACAGATAGGGTGAGGGATTGACATAGCGCAGTCCGCGGTACAGGTCCACCGGATCCGTGCTGCACGGCGCCGAGAAGCGCTCTGAGAGTACCACCTGAATGACGTCGCCCGCGGCGATATATTCCTTTGTTTTTTTCACCATCTCTTCGAACTGCCCGGGCGTCATCTCCGACTCGAAAGGCACTGCCTGTGCCGGTGCGGCAGGTTTCTCCTGTGCGGCCGGGGCCAAAAGCAGATTGACCATCTCGTCGATCTTCCGGCAGACCGCCTCATATGACTCCTGGAGAGAACCAATCCCCTCGGTGCAGGCGCAGGCGACGACTTTGATCGTATGGCGCATGTTGTCAAAAATGATCAGCGCGTCACTCACCACAAAAACCGCATCGTCCAGATCAAGATCATCCGGCGGGGGCTCAGGCAGATTTTCGAAGTGACGCACCATGTCATAGCCCAGATAACCCACGGCGCCGCCGAAAAAACGCGGCAGGCCCGGCGTCTCCACCGGCCGGTAGCCTGCCAGAAGCTCCCGGAAGAACTCCAGCGGCCTGCCCTTGTGTTCTGCGACGGCGATCTGCCCCTGCTGTTCAATGATCACCTGCGCGCCGCGCACTCTGAAGACGACGCCCGCTCCCGTCCCGATGAAGGAGTAGCGTCCCCACTTTTCACCCCCTTCCACGCTTTCGAGCAGATAGACATAATCTTCGTGCCGCAGCTTCATTAAAACGGAAACAGGCGTTTCAATGTCGGCCAGAATTTCCCGGTACACGGGAATCAGGTTGCCCCTTTCGGCGCAGGCCGCAAAATCAGTAAATTTCGGCAAGTACATAATTTCCCCTCAAAAAACAAAAAGCCGTGAATACATTCACGGCTTTCCGGTTGATACAAAAAAGCCGCGCAGGTCCATCGGGGATCTGCGCGGCTTTGACTTTTACTTTAAAAGATCAGCGGCGGACGCTCCCCTGCGTGAAGCTCCACCACCAGTTGTTCAGTTGTAATTTCAGACTTTTTTTCACTTGAACCTTTTTCGTCTCGATTTTGGGGCCTTATAGCAATGAGCCGGGCGGGTGTCAATATTTTTTTCATGCCGAAGGTCTCATTCCACCCAGCGGATTTCCGGTAACTGCGCCATTTGAGCAGGAAGAGGCAAAATAAATTCGATATATCCTCTGAAGCGCCGCTTCTCGAACCAGGGCGACTGATACAAAAGCCATTTCACACCCTGGACCTCAACCGTGTAAGCGTGCGGTTTTTTGCTTTCCAGGAGCTCGGCGATCTTCTTTTGTGCGTCCGCAGGATGACAGCCCATCATACTTTTGCCGACAAGATTCCTGCCGCCGTTTTGTCTGAAAATCTTCGCCGCCCGCTCATTCATGGACAAAATGATTCCCTTTTCGTCGCACACGACCATGCCCGCGTCCGCTTCTTCAAACCAGTCTTGCGTCATTTTAATTCCCCCCACGGCAGTTGCCGCAACAAACTTGCGGCAAAACATAACATGACCTTTTTCTTTTGCAAAGAACTTTGCATTTTCAGCCCTACTTCATTTTCCCGCCGGGCCCCCTGCGCAATTTCATCTTATTTTCCTTGACACTTCCTCCTTTTGACCGCAATATCGGCCGTAACATCACAAATATACACAAAACAGCAAAGGAGGTAAGCGCAATGAACAAACATTTAAAAACGATGGGTTTTGTCATCTTGTGTATCAGCGCCCTGTTGCTGGCCGGCTGCGCGTCCGGCACCAAAATTGTACTGACGCAGGAAAAATACTCCCCCTCCTTCCGCGCCGCCGACTACAGCCGCTACAAGGGCAAGAAGCTGGTGTTGGCAAGCTTTACAAATCAGGCCCAGAACACCAAAACATACAATTATTTCAGCCCGGACGGGAAGCTCAACTATGAGGGCAACGTGAGCCTCGAAAATTTATATCTGTCCGGTTTCACCAAAGCTTTCAGGCACATCGGGGTTACGCTGGTGGATTATATTTATGACGAGGACTACCGCTACCGTTCGGGCTATCGCCACGGCTGGTGGTGGGGGCATCCGGGCCCCGGCGGCTACAGGGCACCACGGGGGGTGGCCGAGTTCCAGTTCACGCTGCTTTCCATGACCGACCAGGAATTTACGTTCAAGATAGCCGTTTTCAGAGACGGCCAGACAAAACTGGATAAGGACCTGACGGTAAAAATGGCTCCGGCGGCAACAGACAATGCGGCCGACCTTGAAAAACGGGGCTACCGGATGGTTGATCTGGCCTTCACAACCATCATGAGAGACCGTGATTTCCAGAGGGTGTTTTAGGAGGAACTGCCAGGCAAACCTATGCAGATTTATTTTTACATCATCATCGCTGTGCTGGTGGTTTTCCTCGTGGCCCAGCTGTGGCTTCTTTGGCGCAGCCGGGCCGCGCTCGGCGCGAAGCTGAAGGCCCTGCAAGACGGACAGGAAAGAACCGACCGCTCGATACGCGACACTCAGGAAAGGTCTGACCGCTTCCTGCGCGACGAAATGGAGCGGCTGCGCGCCGAGGTGCAGATGCAGGCCGAGCGTGAAAGAGCGGAAACAGCAGGCGCACTCAAAGCCTTCGGCGATTCCGTCCAGACCCGTCTGGCCGAAATGTCCGGCCTGCAAAACGATCAGATGGGGAACTTTTCGCGGCAAATCACGCTGATGACCTCGGGCAATGACAGAAAAATGGAGGAAATCCGTCAGGTCATCGACTCCAAACTCGAACAGATCCGGGCGGACAACTCGCGCCAGCTGGAGCTCGTGCGAGAAACGGTCGATGAAAAGCTGCAAAGCACGCTGGAAAAACGCCTCGGCGATTCATTCAGGCAGGTGTCCGAGCGCCTCGAGCTGGTGCATCAGGGTCTGGGCGACATGCGCAACCTGGCCGCCGGTGTGGGGGATCTCAAAAAAGTGCTCACCAATGTCAAGTCACGTGGAACCTGGGGCGAAGTTCAACTGGGCTCACTTCTTGAGGAAATACTCTCGCCGGAACAGTACCTGGCCAACGTCAAGATAAAAGAAACGGACAGGGACTTTGTCGAATTCGCCATCAAGCTGCCCGGCCAGGGGGATTCCCCCGCCGATTTTGTCTTGATCCCGGTGGACGCGAAATTTCCCATGGAAGATTATGCCAGGCTGATGGATGCGCAGGAAAGGTCTGATGCGGCCGCCGCGGACGACGCGCTCCGGCAGCTCGAAGCCGGCATAAAAAAAGCGGCCAGAGACATCTCGACAAAATATATCGTCCCTCCGAGGACCACTGATTTCGGCATCATGTTTCTGCCGTCCGAGGGACTTTATGCGGAAGTAATCCGCCGTACACAGCTTGTCTCCGTTTTACAGCGCGAGCACCGGATCATCGTTTCCGGCCCTTCCACGTTCGCCGCGTTTCTCAACAGCCTGCAGATGGGCTTCAGGACGCTTGCCATTCAGAAGCGCTCCGGTGAAGTATGGAAAGTGCTGGGCGAGGTAAAAACTGCGTTTACCCGCTTCGGAGATTCGCTCGACGCAGTGCGCAAAAGACTGGATCAGGCGTCAAACTCGGTGGAGGACGCGCAGAAAAAGACAAGGACGCTGGCGGGCAAGCTAAAGGCCGTCGAAGCTCTGCCGGAGGCTGCCGAAACGATCGAGATCACGGATCAGACGCCGGACTGAGCGCGCTCCTGCCCCATGACCCTGCGCTTGAACAGGCGCAGCAGGGTCAGCACACTCATGACCATTTCTTTTTTGTTGATCTTCGATACGCCGTAGGCCCGATCGGCAAACACGATGGGAAATTCCGCCGTTTTATCCGTGTGCCGCACAATGTGATAAAGCACCTCCACCTGGAAAGAATAGCCGGTGGACTTGATCCGCTCTAGGGGAAGCCTGCCCAGCAGGGAGGTTTTAAAGCCCCGATAGGCGGTTGTACATTCGCGAAGCTCGATGCCGGCCAGGCGGCGCGCCCCCCAGTTGGCCACCTTGGAAACGAGTGTCCGGTAAAGCCCGTATTCACATTTTCCCCCTTCGACGTACCTTGAACCGGTGACAAAATCATTGCGCTCCAGCAGTTCGGCCATCAGCGGTAAGGACCGGGGGTCATGAGAAAAATCCGCGTCCATGACGATAAGAGCGTCAAAGGCGTTGTCAACGGCATAGCGCATCATGGCAAGCGTGGCGGAGCCCAGGCCCAGTTTGCCCGGCCTTTTTATAAGCGTCAGATACCGGTCGGACGCGGCGAGCGCTTCGACCAGACGTGCGGTTCCATCCGGCGAGTTGTCGTCGAGAACCAGAATGTGCCGTTGCGGCAAATGCCGATGGATAGCTTCGATGAGCCGCTCGATATTCAGGGCCTCATTGTAGGTGGCGATGCCGACGAGAATTTTCATCGCGCGTGCCCCGCCGGACGTGGTTTGACTTTGCGTCCGCCCGCGTGCGCTCCGGAGGCCTTCGGGGAGGCCTTCGCCTCTTCCAGATGGCAGCGGCACATATCGAGCTCCCGCGACGCAATAAGTCCCAGGTCTTGCACCATTTCATGGTCATGCCTGCTTTCCCTTCCTGTGGTGGTCAGGTAATTTCCCGTCATCAGCGAATTGGCCCCCGCGACAATGCCCAGAGGCAGGAGCTGGCGCAGTATTTTTTCCTTCCCGCCGCACAGCCTGATGTCCCTGTCCGGCAGCATGAAGCGGTAAACGGCAACGGTAAGCAATGCTTCCATCGGCGGCAGGGGCTGCATGTGGGCAAGAGGCGTGCCTTTGATCGGGTTGAGCAGGTTGAGCGGTACAGAATCGACACCAAGCTCCTTGAGAGTAGCGGCCAGTTCAATGCGGTGCGTAATCCCTTCACCCAGGCCAAAAAGAGCGCCTGCGCACACCGACAGCCCCGCGTCTTTCGCCTCGCGGATGGCTGTAACATCTTCCTCATAATCATGCGTTGTGCAGATATTTTTAAAAAAACTGCGGGCCGTTTCCAGATTGTGATGATATCGGTAAAGGCCGGCGTCCTTTAGCTCACGCGCTTTTTCCCGGTCGATGATGCCCAGGGATACGCAAGGGAGGATGCCCATTTTATTGAGCCCCTCGATGGCCTTGAAAATTTCCGACCATTCCTTTTTCGTTTTGAGACTCTTGCCGCTGGTCACGATGCCGAAGAGCTCCGCGCCGTCCTTTTGAGCCTGCGCCCCCTCGGCGATGATTTGTTTCGCCGGTTTGAGCGGGTAGGAGACGATACTTGTCGCAAAATGGGATGACTGAGCGCAGAACCTGCAATCCTCGGAGCAGCGGCCTGATTTGGCGTTGGTGATGGCGCACAAAATAATATTTTTGCCTTTAAAGTGCTCGCGTATTTCAGCCGCTGCAGCCATCAGCCGGTGCGGCCTGAAGGTGCCTTCTATGAACAGCTCCAGGGCATCCGCCGGGTTGATGCCTTTGGAGCTGATGCTTTTGTCTTTGAGTTTTTCTATGATATCCATGTCCGGGACGGGTTACAGGTTATGGGTAAGGGGTGATATGAAACAGATGTTCAGCAGTACAGCTTTCTTGCTGCGTTCGGAACAACAAAGGGAACTCCCTCTCATCCTCCTGACTTCTTTCTTCCGAGCTCTGAGCTCTGACATCTGTATGCCAATCTGCCAGCCTTCCTTTACGGTTTTATCACAAATGGTAGTCGCCCGATGCTTCCGGCTGGTAGGTAATATCGTCGATGACGTATTTTTTCGTGCCGGACGGGACCGACCATTCGATCACATCGCCTTTGCGGTAACCTAAAAGGGCGATGCCCAGGGGCGCCAGAATGGACAGTTTGTTTTCGCTGATATCGGCCGCGGAAGGGTAAACCAGCGTGTAACTCATCTTTTCTCCCGATTCCGTATCGGTAACCGCGACCTTGGAGTTCATGGTGACCACATCACGTGGAATATCTACCGGCTCAACCTGCACACTGCGGTAAAGTTCTTTTTCCAGCAGATCAAGGTTAGCCTGGTTCGCTTTCGGAACGGAACGCAGCCCGTCGATCAGCTCCAGCAATTGCTCCATATCACTTTTTGAGATATACAAAGTACGTTCCGCCATGTTTTTCGCTCCTCTCCTGCTTTTTAGGGTTTGCTGGGGGAAACGGTCTGAATACGACAACGACATGAATAAATCATGCGATAATTGCTGAATTGACTCTACTATAGGCAAAGAATGAACGGCTGTCAACAGCGATTTAACACCAGAATAACCGTGATATTTTATAACGAAGGACCCCCTGAACCACCAAAAATGCTTCCATTGAAACAACGAAAGACCACGGCGTGCTGTTGGACCGGACAATATCACATCACCGGCAGAATACAGGATTAAATAAAGCTTTTCGACGACCCTTTCTTTTGGTATGGCTGCGTGCATCAAAAACGGGAGGCGCACAGGTGAGCAGGGGCATATACATTATCGGCACGGACACAGAAGCGGGCAAGACGGTGGTTTGCGCGGGCCTGATGTATCTGCTGGCGGAAAAAGGCATAAACGCCGCCTATTACAAGCCGGTGGCCAGCGGTGAGGTGCTCCGGGAAGGCCGGATGGTGCCGG
>LSQX01121237.1_pt2 | contig 59138 bp, 57 predicted proteins | sample 654561 | NCBI WGS metagenome assembly LSQX01 (sample SAMN04489861, study PRJNA283612) | anaerobic digester metagenome | isolation source: 4 biogas reactors fed with cattle manure at either 37C or 55C with and... | place: Denmark: Kongens Lyngby | collected 2014
ATTTTGGGTGCCAATGGCGCTGGCAAAACAACATTACTTAGAACTATCTCTGGCTTAGTCAAAAGTCAATCTGGATCGATTGAGCTATTTGATAAAGATATTACAAAACTGGAAGCTGAAAAGATTACCAAGGCTGGTGTTTCTCAATCACCAGAAGGCCGACAAATCTTTTATGATTTATCTGTTTTAGATAACCTGAAAACTGGTGCCTATACACTTTCAGACAGAAAAAAACTAGATGAGAATTTTCAGTTTGTATATAAACTCTTTCCAATTCTAAAAGAAAGAGAAAACCAGGTTGCCGGAACGCTATCTGGTGGTGAACAACAAATGTTAGCTATAGGGCGAGCACTAATGAATTCACCAAAAGTATTACTTCTCGATGAACCTTCATTAGGCCTTGCGCCATTAATTGTGAAGGACATTCTTGAGATTACGCGTGAAATCGCTGATTCAGGTGTATCTGTTATTATCGTTGAACAAAACGCGAAACAAACACTGAAGATTTCTGATTACGCATATGTATTAGAGTTAGGACGTATCAGTGAAGAAGGTCCAGCTCAAGAATTACTTCAATCGACAACATTGATTGAAGCCTATTTAGGAAAGTAACTAAGTTTCTTAGTACTGATAGAAAGAATTATACAAAAAGGAGGAAGACTTTCTATGAAAAATTTATTGAAGTCACTATTGGCTTTACTACTGGTTTTCGCACTGGTTGCTTGTTCAAGCACACCAACAGAAGAAACACCAGAAGATGAAACACCGGTCGAAACACCGGACGAAACACCTGAAGAGCCTGAAGAGCCTGCAGAAGAAGTTTCACAAGGTGTTACTGATGTAGAAGTATTAGTTGCAAACTGTGCTGGAACATCAGGTGCATTATCAACAGTAGGTGTTCCATTTAATGCGGGTATTGAAGCTTACTTCAACATGGTTAATGAAGCTGGTGGCGTCAATGGACGTACTATTAGATTCATTCACCAAGATGATGAAGCAGACCCTGCACTAGCTATGGCATGTGCACAATCAATGGTTGAAGACGAAGGCGTCTTTGCTTTTGTTGGACACTTCTACACTGGTTCAATCGTAGCTACTTATGACTACATTAGTGGCAAAGGTGTACCAATGGTTTATTACGCATCAGGTGTAAATACACTATTTAACGAAAATGCAACAGGAAATGACAGAGTGTCATTCCCAGTTCAACCAATCCTTATTACTGAAGGTCAAGTTATGGTAGCACGTGCTGTTTCTAACTTTGGCGCAGAAAAGATAGGTATGATCTACACAAATGATGATGCTGGTTTAGATATGCTTAATGGAGCAGAAGCTAAAGCTGCAGAATTAGGAATTGAATTTGTTGCAGAACAAGTTGCTGCAGGCGCTACAGACGTTTCAGCTGCTGTTACAAACATTATGAATGCAGATGTTGATGTTGTTTTAGGAGCAAGTATCCAAGGAACTATCCCTCAAATTATTTCAGGATTAGCGACACAAGGTAATACTGCACCAGTTATTACGTCATACAACAATACAGATGCTGTTATTGCTGGACAAATCCACCCATCTTCAGATGGTCAATTCGAAGTTTATGCTTCAGGATGGATTGATTTAACTCAAGAAGGCGCTGATGTTGAATTAGCTGACTTTGTAGCAAATATTGATGCAGAGCACGCAGGTTCCGCATTTGCGACTGCTGGTTGGATTGCTGGACACACATTCACTGAAGGCTTAAAGGCTGTTGGTGAAGATACACTAAACTGGGAAAACTATGTTGATGCATTAGAAAATCATGATCTTAAGATTCCATTTGGTGGATATATTGACTTCAAAGATGGTCGTCGTGTTGGAACAGACTCAATGACTCTTATGAAATTAGATATGGTAGAAGGCGCTGACGGAGCTGAAGCACCTGGTTGGGTTTTAGAACAACCACTACAAAATATTGAACAAATTTTAGGTCAATAATTGTAATCATTAGGAGGGTGCATTACACCCTCCTTTTTCATAATACTAAGAATTTAAGAAAGGATAGATTATGGCAAAATATATAACAGTCCAAGAAGCGTTAGACTTAGTCAATGATGGTGACGAAATTGTTACCGGCTTAGCAGCTTCTGAAGGACGTGATTTCTTATCACAACTACATACCATTGCAAACCGTATTGAAAATAAAGTTCAACTAACGAACTGTTTACCAATGGTCGATTATGAATTTCAAAAAGCAGAGTATGCTAATAAATTTTTCGTGAATGGTTGGTTCTATTCACCAACAATTCGTAAAATGCACAAACAAGGCAATGCATCATTTATTCCCAACAACCTACATCTAGCAGGCTCACGTCGCCTTGATTACCGTGTCCCTCGTATTTATATTGGTTCTTGTTCAGCCGTTGATGAGCATGGCTATATCTCATTATCTTGTGGAAACACATATGAAAAAGAAATGCTTGAAGCGGTCGAAATTACTATTTTAGAAACTAATCCAAATTTCCCACGTACTTTTGGGGATGTTCAAGTTCATGTTGATGAAATTGACTATTTAATTGAAGCTGATTATCAACCACCAATTATTCCTTCAGCTGAGCCAAATGAAAAAGACTTAGTTATTGGTAGATTAATTGCTGATTTAATTAATGATGGTGATTGTATTCAATTAGGCATTGGAGGAATTCCAAATGCTGTTGCTAAATCACTTTATGACAAGAAAGATTTAGGTATTCACACTGAAATGTTAACGTCTGAAATGGCGAGACTTGCAAAGGCAGGCGTTATTACTGGAAATAGAAAACAACAACAAATTGGTCAAATGACTACGACATTCATCCTAGGTGATGAAGAACTGTATGAATTTGTTGATAATAACCCATCTGTTGCAGTTCTGGCTGGATCTTGGGTTAATAATCCGCACAATATCAAGATTAATGATAATCAAATCTCAATTAATACGACCATTGAAGTTGATTTAACAGGTCAATGTGCATCTGAATCTATTGGATCAATCCAATATTCAGGGACCGGTGGTCAAGCTGATACATCAAGAGGAGCAACTTATTCTAAGGGCGGTAAATCAATTATTGCTTTATACTCAACAGCCAATGTTCGTAATAAAGAAACAGGTGAAAGAGAAATGAAATCGAAAATTGTTTCTCAATTAACGCCTGGCGCAATTGTGTCTTTACAAAGACAGGACACAGACTATGTTGTGACTGAATATGGTGTGGCTCACTTAAGAGGAAAAACAGTTGCTGAAAGAGTTGAAAGTTTGATTGAAATTGCGCATCCAAACTTTAAAGAAGAATTAAGAAAAGAAGCATTAGAGTTTGGAATTATTGGAAAATAGCATGACCTTCACCTTTAATAACAAACAAGTCTATTATGAAGTTCATGGCCAAGGAAAACCACTTATTATTCTTAATGGAATTATGATGAGCACGAAATCATGGGCTCAGTTTATTGAACCATTTACACAGTTCAATCAACTGATTTTAGTCGATTTCTTAGACCAAGGTCAATCCGAAAAAGTGACTCAGCAGTATGATCATTCGCTCCAAGTCGATGTTGTGATTGCCTTACTTGAGCATCTTAACCTTGGGAAGGTTAATGTGTACGGAGTTTCATATGGGGGGCAAATTGCGCTTCAAGTAGCACTCAAACGACCAGATTTAATTGATAAGATGTGCTTATTTAATACTTCTGATGAAACCTCATATTGGCTCAGTGAAGTAGGCCATGCTTGGAATAAAGCGACTCATGATGGGGAAGCTTATTATCTTACAACAATTCCGATTATTTATTCACCGAAATTCTTTAATGAAAACAGAGAATGGATGGAAAACCGTAAGAAGATTTTAGTTGATGTCTTTAGCAATCAAGACTTTATTGATTCAATGGTCCGCTTAACAAAGAGTTCAGAACCATATAATGTGTCAGATCAAGTCCACAAGATTAAACATGAGACATTAATTGTTGGTTGTGAGTATGATTTTGTGACTCCATATTATCAACAAGAGTTATTACATGAAAAATTAGAAAACTCAAATTTAGTGTTTGTTCCAGATAGTGGGCATGCCTTAATGTATGAAAAACCTACCTTATTTGTAAGCCTTGTGTTAGGATTTATTAATAACAATAAAACAGAGTTTACGCTGTAGAAAGGAACGAACATGAAAACATATGAAAGATCTCAGTTTAAAACTGAGAACAATGAAACGATTAGTTACTTTTTAACGAGTGACGATAAACCTAAATTACTTCTCATTCACGGAAATAATTCAGGAGCAAACCATTGGTTAGACGTTGTCGATAAATTAGAAGACAAGTATTCGCTCTTAGTTCCTGATTTACGTGGTTATGGTGAAAGTTCATATCTTACACCTATTCGCTCTTTAGTAGAACTTGCTCAAGATGTGAAGGAGCTTTTAAACTTTTTAGAGTGGAGAAAGTTTTCAGTCATAGGTTGGTCTTTAGGAGGCGGAGTAGCTATGGAATTAGCCGCTATAATGCCAACTGAAGTAGAGAAGCTTGTGCTAAATGCATCTGTTGGAGTTCAAGGATTCCCGATGTATGAATTTGATATGGAAACATTCCAACCAATTTTAGACAAACCACTAACTACTTATGAACAAGTAGAGAACAATCCAATTTATGTCTTACCAATGGAAACAATGAAAATAAACAATGATCGTGAAAACCTAGCCAAGTCCCTTCATGGTCTAACAGCATCAACACCTGTTTCGGATGAATTTATGGATGTCATTATTGATACTTTGTTACAACAACGTAATTTAGTTGATGCAGACTATGCTTTATTGACATTTAATGTGACGAATCAAGAGACACCAGCAGCTGTTGGCAGTAACAAGATTGAACAAATTAAGTCCGAAGTCTTAATAGTTCATGGAGATAAAGATGTCGTTGTATTACCAGTAATGGCTCAAATATCTAAGCAGTTCTTTGGTGATAAAGCTGAACTGGTTGTTTTAGAAAATGCAGGTCACGCAGTACACAGTGATCAGTGGCAGCAGTGGCACCAAGTTGTTACTGACTTTTTGGAAAAATAAAAGATGTCACATATTAAAAGACCAAAAACAAAAAGAGGTCGCCAAACATTTCAGGCCTTATTACATGCGGCTGAACACCAATTCTACAAGCTAGGCTATCATGGAGCAACAATTAAAGATATTACCACTGAAGCAAATGTCGGATTAGGTACATTTTATATTTATTTTCATGATAAGAAATCATGTTATCAGTACTTACTTTTATCGTATTCACATTTAATTCGGTCTCAAATCGCCAAAAGAATTGAGAATGTCGAAAATCGTCAAGAAGCTGAACGTCTTGGACTTTTAGAATTTTTAGAGATCGTAAGAGACAATCAATCAATTTATCATATTATTTGGGAATCTCTTTATATCGACAAAGAATTGTTTGTTGATTACTATTCGAGTTTTGCTGAAAATTACGCAAAAAATATTAGCATGAATCAAAATGAAACAGGCTACAGAGACTATGATCCAGAAGTAATGGCTTATGTATTAATGGGTATTTCAAACTTTATTGGATTGAGATACACTTTATTCTCAAAGTCAGATGATTTGGAAGAAGTAGTCGATGAAGTTTTAAAAATACTTGAAAATGGAATATTCAAGTAGAAAAGGAGAAATTATGTCAAAAGTATTTATCGTAGGAGCAAAAAGAACGCCAATTGGCTCATTTCTTGGCTCTCTTAAAAATGTGGGTGCCGTAGAATTAGGGTCAACCGCCATTAAAGCTGCTTTAGAACAAGCAAAAGTTGATCCAAAAGATGTCGATGAAGTTGTCATGGGGCATGTTTTAGGAGGCGGAACGAAACAAGGACCAGGTCGTCAAGCATCAATCAATGCGGGTATCCCTGATTCAAAAGTAGGCTATAGCATTAACATGCTGTGTGGATCTGGAATGAAATCAGTTTTATTAGGGTACCAAAGCATCAAAGTAGGGTTGAATGATTTAGTCGTAAGCGGCGGAATGGAATCAATGTCACAAGCACCATTTGTACTTAAAGGTGTTAGAGATGGTGTTAAAATGGGCAACCAAGAACTAGTCGACACAATGCTAAGTGATGGATTAGTTGATGCCTTTGATGGTATCCATATGGGTATAACAGCTGAAAATATTGCTGAAAAACACGGTTTAACAAGAGAACAACAGGATGCTTTCGCATTAGACTCTCAAAACAAAGCGGCAAAAGCTTTAAAAGAAAAAGTCTTTGTTGATGAAATTGTTCCAGTTACGTATTCAACTCGTAGGGGCGATGTTGTTGTTGATACAGATGAGCATCCACGCTCAACCTCGCTTGAAATCTTAGGAAAATTGCGCCCTGCATTTAAAAAAGATGGAACTGTAACAGCTGGAAATGCGTCAGGAATTAATGATGGTGGTTCAGCTGTGGTATTAGCCAATGAAGAAACAGTGAACGAAAAAGGACTATCTCCACTCGTTGAAATTGTTGGTGTTGGCCAAGGTGGAGTTGATCCAAAAGTGATGGGATTAGGTCCAGTTCCAGCGATTGAAAAAGCATTAATAAATGCTGGTTTAACATTAGCAGATATGGATGTAATCGAACTTAATGAAGCATTTGCGGCACAATCACTAGGTGTTGTTCGTGAATTGTCAGAAGCACATAATATGACTGAAGAAGAAATTCTAGCTAAGACAAATCTTCATGGAGGAGCAATTGCTTTAGGTCACCCAATTGGTGCATCAGGAAACCGTGTACTTGTAACACTTATTTACTTAATGAAGAAAAAGAATGCGAAATATGGTTTAGCTTCACTCTGTATAGGTGGAGGCATGGGTACAGCAATTATCGTTAAAAATGTCTAAAATAGTAACACCTTATGGAAAGCTTCACTATGAAGTAGAGGGACACTCAGATCAAACTATTGTCTTTATGAATGGTGTCATGGCATCTTTAAATTCATGGAGTACATATGTCAAACAATTTGTTGATTTGGGGTATCAAGTTGTAACCTTTGATTTTATAGGACAACTACTTTCAGATAAACCAGAAGGTCCGTATACCTTTGATCAACATGTTGATGAAGTATCCTTACTTTTAGACCATCTAAAGGTAACAAAGGTTCATATCATAGGAACCTCTTATGGATCTGAGGTTGGTATGAAATTTGCGATGACTTATCCCAAGAAGGTTCTGTCATTATCACTAATTGATGGAACGGCTGAAATCACACCATCCATTAAAAAAGAAATTGATCGATGGACTGAGCTTACTTATGGTCCAGGCGATCAGTTCTTCTGGGGTATGGCGCCTGGTATTTATCATCCTGACTTCATTGAAAAAAACAGAGAAGGATTAGAGAAACGCGCCCAAAGACTGGTTGGAGCAAAGGAATATTTAAGAGGCCAAAGAATACTATATAAGACATTCTTAACAGAAGTAAATTTCTTGGATGAACTTGATAAAATAGAATGTCCGACAATTGTTATCGTTGGAGAAGATGATACATTAAAAACAGTCAATGATTCACTTAATATTCATAATGGAATCAAGAATAGTGAAATGGTCATTATTCCAAATTGTGGTCATGTCGCAATTTTTGAGAAACCAGATGAGTTAAGCACATTATTAATAGGATTTATTGAAAAGATGAGATTATAAAATTTCATCTTTTTCATTTGAGTAATATGTTCAATTTTTTGATAAAATATAGGTAATCAATGAACAACCTAAATCTAAAGGAGAATATACTATGCGAAAATTATTTATTTTAATAATACTATTAATGTTGGCTGGATGTGTGACAAACAATCAAAACCAACCATCAGACCCTGTTGAGCAGGAAGAACCAACAGACCAACCAATACCTAACAATAATGTGTCACAACAACCATATACAGAAGTATTAGATGACACATATTATTTAATATTGAATGGGCATCGACCAATAGATGATAGCCAACCTCAACAAGGGGTTCGAGAAAAGATAGTGAATAGAACTCGTCAAGAGGCTTTAGAATCAATTGGATATACACTGATTGATTTAAATGGAGATGAAGTGGATGAGTTACTTGTAGGAATTGATGACTATGAAGATAAGACAACCATTTTGTTAGCTTATACTCTAGTGGATACAAAACCACAATTGATTTTTGAATCAACTAGTTCAAACTCATATTACATGATGGCTAATAATCGATTCTTTTATCGTGGAACTAATATATTTGATAGTGGTTTTGGGACATTCGTATTAAATGAAGATGCGACATCATTAGTGAATGAGGAGTTTACCTTTATGCACTTAAATGATGAGTCGCCTGAATATTACAAAAATACAAGTGCCTCATGGAATCCATCTGATTCAGAGAAACTAGACATTCAAAATGAGGAATTTTTAAGCCTGGATCAAGAACTCTATCAAGAAGTCATAAAAGTAGTGCTTACTGAATTTGATTCATATGAGCCAGTAGAAACATATCCAATAAGTGACGAAGTTCCTATTATATTATCATTTGAAACAGCTGACTCACCAAGTAATTATGATGAGTTTATTGTTGATGATGGCCAAAATAATCAAACTGCAATCTTTATTACAACTAATAGCACCGTCAAAGAGTTTAAAGTTCTGCAACTTGAGCTTGAAGACTTTGATGAAACAGGCGAGATTGAGTTTAAAACATCAGAATTACTTCCTATGGATGAATTAATACCAGAACGAGCACTTTTATTACGCATACCATTTATGGGAACCATTCCAAATTATGGAATTTCATTCGTCGATTCAATTGGTCAAGAACGTTACTTTATACTTCAAGAAAGCGGTCGTGATGGGTCTTTATTATTAAGTGAGTTTTGGAAATAAAAAAATTAATTATGATACAATACTTTTAAGGAGAAAGATATTTATATGAAACGTTTAATTAGTGCCAATGCATCAGATATCGCAAAGATGTCTGCCTCTGAACTAAAGCAGAGTATTAAGGCGAGTGAAGGAAGAACTATTCTTTCTGAAAATATCGCAATTATTCCAACAACAGTCTTGGATATAACAAGCGCCGAGATTGCGAAAGGATTTGGAGCTGATTTGATTCTCATCAATATGGTAGATGTCTTTAAACCAGCCGTATGGGGTCTAGAATCACAAGATGATTTTGCGAGACAATTAAAAAATTTAACAGGTGCACCGGTAGGAATTAACTTAGAACCAGTAGATACAGAAGCTGAAATGTTAGAATCAAAGCTTGATGTATCAAATGGACGCCTAGCAACTGTTGAATCACTGAAAAAGATTGAGGAATTAGGAATGGATTTCGTGTGCTTTACAGGAAACCCAGGAACGGGTGTGACCAATAATGCCATTATGGAAGCAGTCAAGATGACCAAAGAACATTTTTCTGGCTTAATTATTGCCGGTAAGATGCACGGATCAGGAGTCAATGAGCCAGTGGCTGATGTTGACAATATAAAAGAACTGATTGAAGCAGGAGCTGATATAATCTTAGTTCCATCAATTGGTACGATTCCAGGCTTTGATCATGATCAACTTAAACAAGCAGTAAAGGTAGCCCATGAACATGGGGCTCTTGTGATGAGTGCGATAGGAACCTCGCAAGAAGGAGCAAAGGCTGAAACAATTCGTTATATGGCCATCCAAAACAAGATTTGTGGAGTCGATATTCAACACATTGGAGATGGTGGATATGCAGGCTTAGCACCAGCACTCAATATTTTGGAAATGTCTCAAGCAATCAGAGGAATTAGACATACCTTAAGTCGAATGGGACGTTCAATTAATAGATAAGTTTACAAGGAAGCTCTCAATAGAGCTTCTTTTAATTCTCACAGGAGTTGAAATATTTGTTGTTTTTGACTATAATGAATAGCGTATTCGTTAATAAGGCATAGTACTTTCACATTTTGTTTATTTAGAGATTGAACTCTTGGCTGAAAAGTTCATTAAGCAATGGAAAGGAATTCACCTTATCGAGAAGCTAATCACTTCCGTGTCGTGTGCGTTACAACACAAGAAAAGAACAAGTAGGATGGTACCGCAGTTTTTAAAATTGCTCCTGTACACATCTTTTTTTATTTTATGGAGGAAAAAATGAATCAAATTCAACAGATTAGAGAAGAGGCTATCCAAGCGATAGAAAGCAGTCAAAGCTTAGAAGAAATCAAAAAAGTTCATGTTGATTTCTTTGCTAAGAAAGGCAAAATTACCTCTTTAATGTCACAAATGAGAAATCTATCGCCAGAAGAAAGACCAGTCTTTGGGCAACAGGTTAATGAACTCAAAAATGAGCTTCAACAAGCCTATGACGCAAAACTAGAAGTATTGAATCAGGCAGCAATGGATCAGAAATTAGCATCTGAGAAGATTGATCTCACCTTACCAGGGATTGATTTTAGCTTTGGCCATGTCCATCCACTCATGATTGTTCAACGTGAAATTGAACAAATCTTTATGGAAATGGGTTATGACGTTTTAGAAGGTGATGAAGTCGAACTTGATCTCTATAACTTTGAACGTGCCAATATTCCTAAAGATCATCCAGCCCGTGATATGCAAGATACTTTCTATATCACTGATGAACTATTATTAAGAACACACACCACAGCGATTCAAATGAGAGCCTTAGAAGCCAACAATGGTGAAATACCAATCCGTGTCATTTGTCCAGGGAAAGTGTACCGTAAAGATGATGATGATGCGACGCATTCTCACCAATTTAACCAAATCGAAGGTTTAGTTGTGGGGCATGGAGTTACGTTATCAGATTTAAAAGGAACTTTGGAATTATTAGCCAAACGGATGTTTGGTCAAAACAGACATATCCGCTTCAGACCTTCATATTTCCAATTCACCGAACCAAGTGTTGAAGTCGATGTCTCTTGTCATATGTGTGATGGTGAGGGCTGCAGTGTCTGTAAAGATACAGGATATATTGAAATCTTAGGAGCCGGGATGGTTCATCCGGCCGTTTTAGAAATGGCAGGCTTTGAAGATAAGACAATCACAGGCTTTGCTTTTGGGGTCGGTCTTGAGCGTGTTGCGATGCTAAAATACGGTATTGAGGATATCCGTTCATTCTATACTAATGATGCCCGTTTTTTAAAACAGTTTGAGAGGTTTGAATAAAAATGAAAATAAGTCGTAAATGGCTCGATCGTCTAGTCGATGTGAGCGATATTGAAACAAGCGTAATTGCCGATACATTAACCAATTCTGGTCATGAAGTGGAAGGGATTGAGCCTTTAATCATTGGAACTAATTTAGTCATTGGTCAAGTATTAGAGTGTGAACCACTTCCTGAATCTGACCATTTATCTGTCTGTCAAGTTGATGTGAAAGAAGAAGTTCTACAAATTGTCTGTGGGGCACCTAATGTTGCCAAAGGACAAAAAGTTATTGTTGCTTTGGTTGGAGCAGAACTTGCAGATTTTACAATTAAAGAAACAACGATTCGTGGTGTTGAATCTAAGGGCATGATCTGTTCACTTAAAGAATTATCACTTAATGAGAAATTTATCCCTGAAGAAAGCTTAGAAGGCATTGAAGTTTTAGGTGATGATGCATTAGTAGGGGATGACCCAATTAATTATTTAGGCTTAGATGATGAAATTTTAGACATCAAACAAACACCAAATCGCAGTGATTTCATGAGTATGGATGCAATTGCTTTTGAAGTCGCTGGTATATTTGAAAGAGAACTTTTTTCAAGACCAACTTTTGAAAATCCTAATCAAGGACATAAAACGAAGTTTAAAGTAAATAGCACAACTGATAATTGTCCATTGTTTTGGGCCAAAGTAATCCGCAATGTAGAAATAAAAGAATCTCCTACATGGATTAAACAAGCACTTCGCGGAAGTGGAATGCACCCTATAAACAATATAGTTGATATTTCTAACTTAGTTATGTTAGAGACTGGACAACCCAATCACTTATATGATTACCGTTTTTTTGATCAACATGAAATTACAGTTATCGATGATTATGAAGGAACTCAAGTCGCCTTAGATGGTGAAGAATATGAATTAAAAGCTGGCGATACAGTTATTTCAAGTGCAGGTTTACCAATCGGTATTGGGGGCATAAAAGGCCTAGGCAATTCAATGATTAAAGATGACACTAGTAGTATTGTTGTTGAAATTGCCAGTTTTGATCCAATTGCGATTCGTAATACATCAAAGCGCTTAGGTCTATTCACAGACGCAAGCACTCGCTATGTCAAACCGATGGATCCATTAGCTCCACAAAAAGCACTTGAAAGGATTTGTTATTACCTAGTTGAGTATGGAGGAGCCACAGTCGACGATTTTGAGGAAACTGTTAAGTATGATGTGACCACTGAATATGAAGCGCACACTGTTTCTGTTTCATTGAAAGAAGTGAATGACTTATTAGGAACTGACATTGTTTTAGAAGATGTTATCGATGTCTTTAAACGTTTAGGCTTAGCACCAAAAATGATAGGTGATCGTATCTCATGTAAGATTCCAAGTTTTAGACGTGATCTATGGATCAAAGAAGATTTAATCGAAGAAGTAATTCGTGTTTTAGGCTATGACTTAATTGAATCCACATCACCATTCTTAGAACTTACAGAATCTGTCCCGCTAAGTAATGAACAAATAATTGTTCGAAGCATTGAAAACAAACTTGCTTCCTTAGGTTTAAATCAGGTCATGACTTATACACTTGTTAATCATAAAAAAATTAAAGGAGATGATCCAATTGAACTTTTATCTCCATTAAGTGAGAATCGTCAATATGTTCGTGACCAAATTACTCCATCACTTTTAGAAATGCTTCAATATAACCTAGACCATAAAAATCAAGACGAAGTGTATTTTGAAGTCTCTCAAGTATATACAAAAGATAAATCATCATGGCATTTAGGTATTATTGGATCAGGAAGTTTAAGGGGCGATCACTGGCTTCATCAACAAGTCGAAAACAATTTCTATACAATGAAAGGACTCATCGAAACACTCCTTGTGTCATTAGGGATAAATGAGAATCGACTAGGATATCGGTCCATCGAAAACACTGCAGTTTATCATCCATATCAATCAGCTAGCTTAACTTTAGATAATAAAGTGATAGGTCAATTTGGTGTGGTTCATCCTTCATTAAATATTAAGAAAGCAATGTTGGCTGAAATTGATTTAACCAATGTCTTTGAAGCTAAGAAGGCTAAAACTCGATTTACACCATTACAAAAATACCCAACCGTTGAGCGTGATTTAGCCGTTGTAATAAAGGATGACATTAAATCGGATGAATTAATCAGAAGTATTAAGAAAGCAGGTCGTCCTTATATTACAGAAGTCAGTGTCTTTGATGTGTTCGTTCTTGAGGGCAATCAAAAGAGTATTGCATTGAGTTTAAAATTTGAATCAAAAGATAAAACGCTTACAGACGCAGAAATCACAAAATCAATCGATTTAATTGTTGAAAGTCTCGAAAAAGACCATGGGGCTCTATTAAGAAGTAGCTAAGTATGTTAAAATTATAACGAAATGAAGGAGGCTTTTCTATGAGGATTCGTTATATTGATTCACCAATTCGTTACTTACGTAATGAGGTGTTTAAAGCAGTCGCAAGCGCCGCTTACGATGAGTGGAGTAGTGAACAAATTAATCACATTCCTTTTGTAATTATTGAAGGTGATTTTCCAACCTATCGGGAATCAGTAACAAGAGAGCGAAAGATTGTGTCTGAGCGAGTTCGTTTAGCGCTTGGTTTAGATTTATGGGATATTGATGAGTTAAATGGTTTCTCTCGTGATTTTGATTTGGATTATCTAAAGGAACACAAATTACCAAATCAAGCATTACGAGTCATTCCAAGTGCCTGTGAATCCTGTGAAGAAAAGTCATATTTTGTTAGTAATACTTGTCATGGCTGTTTAGCACATCCATGTATTCAAGTATGTCCAGTCCATGCCACATCACTTCAAAATGGTTTAAGTTTTATTGACCAATCGGCCTGTATTAAATGCGGAAAATGTTTTGATGTGTGTCCATATGGATCAATTATTAAAAATGAAAGACCCTGTGTCGCAGCTTGTGGAGCCAATGCCTTCACAAAGAATCCAGAGAATGATAAAGCGATTATCATTTCAAATAAATGTGTTGCCTGTGGGATGTGTATGGTGTCTTGCCCATTTGGAGCAATCATGGATAAATCTGAGATTTATCAAGTTGTTAACGCAACCAAAGAAGAAGAAGTATATGCCATTGTCGCACCAGCTATTGTGGGTCAATTTGGAGACAAGGTCTCTTATCCTCAAATAGTGGCAGGTTTAAAGCAATTAGGCTTTACTGATGTCAAAGAAGTTGCCTTAGGAGCAGATATAACAACCGTTGTTGAGTCAGAGGAATATGTTCATCATGTCTTACAAGGTGATCAACCATTCTTAGCAACCTCCTGTTGTCCAGCTTGGAGTAAGTTTGCTAAAAGAGAACTAAAGGAACTTAAATATTGTGTGAGTGAAAGCAGCTCGCCAATGATTGAAACAGCGAAGCTTATAAGACAAGATGATTCCAATGCTGTGATTGTCTTTATTGGCCCATGCTCAGCTAAGAAGCAAGAAGTGGCTGAACCAAAACTTGCAGGTTGGGTTGATTATGTTTTAACATTTGAAGAAGTCGATTCCATGTTACAAGCCAGAGATATTGACTTGTCATCGTTTGAGGTTGATGATTTAGAAGATGATGCGAGTAGTGATGGACGAGGTTTTGCTGTCAGTGGTGGAGTTTTAGCAGCAATTGACAATATTATGAAAGAAAAATATCCGGATTTAGTATTTAATACAGATAGAGCTGAAAACTTAGCTGAATGTCGTAAGCTTTTATTACAGGCTAAGTTTGGTAAACGTAATAAGTTTATAATTGAAGGAATGGCTTGTCCAGGGGGATGTGTTGGAGGAGCTGGAACAATTCAAAATCAGAACAAAACAGCTAGACATGTTAAACAGTTTGCGGCGAGTTCATCGATGAAGTCGTCTTCAGAGGTTTATGATAAAATAGTTAAATGATCAATATTTTAAAAGGATTTATTATTGCGGTAAGTATGTTGGTGCCAGGCGTATCAGGTGCAACTATGATGATGACACTGAATGTATATGTGCCTTCACTTGAATTTCTGACCGCTCTAACAAATCGAAAGCTTGTCTATAAAAAAATGATGCTCCATCTAAGTATTGGAGCTCTTTTGGGTCTTATTGGTTTTTCACAGGTCATGTTATGGGCTCTAGAAAATTATGGATATTGGTTAAGATACTTCTTTTTAGGAAGTATTATCGTTGGTTTATTTATGCTCATCAAACAAATAAACTATAAAGAGATTAAAGCACGCCATGTTATGCTCATAGTCCTAGGTATGATATCGGCATTAGGCCTAGAACAATTTGAGACTTTACAGTTAGTACAGCGTAATCCAGACATATTTCTGGTTATTTTAGGAGGCATCGGGATTGCGGTTGCTTTGGTGTTACCAGGAATTAGCACTAGTTTTGTGCTGATGATTATGGGTATCTATGAACCAGTTCTTCAAGCAATTAAGACGGGCCATGTTAGTTTTCTTTTAACACTAACAGCTGGAATTTTACTTGGCGTATTGTTAACTGCTCGAAGTTTAGTCTGGTTACTAAATAATCATTACAATTCAACGATGTTGTTGATTGTTGGGTTTGTGTTAGGTTCAATGTGGGAAATTGTTCCTAAGGGTCAGCCGACACCCTTATCCTTTGGTATGATTGGATTAGGAATTATAATGATGCTCACTTTGGGGCGTTTAAGCGTTCATTTTGAAGACAAAGAATGATAGAATAAAACTATTAAGGAGTTTAATTTATGGGAAGGCATTATGAAGTAAGAGCTGCTAGTATGGCTAAGACTGCGGCTAAGAAAGCTAAAATATATTCAAGATATGGAAAAGAGATTTACTTAGCAGCAAAAAGTGGGGTACCTGATCCTGAGATGAACGTCAGTTTAAAGCGTGTAATTGCCCAGGCTAAGAGTAACCAAGTGCCAGCGGATGTTATAAGTCGCGCAGTGGATAAAGCTAAGGGTGGCAGTACTGATGATTATCACTCAGTTCGTTATGAAGGATTTGGTCCTGAGTCATCCACAGTCATTATTGATTGTTTGACGGATAATGCGAATCGCTCATTAAGCGATGTGAGAACCTGTTTTAATCGGGCTCATTATAAAATGGGAGTCAATGGTTCGGTCAGCTTTGCGTATGATCAATGTGGTTTCTTTGTTTTTGAGTATGACGATGAAGAACACATTTTAGAAATATTGTTAGAGAACAATGTTGATGTTTTAGAGATTGAATCTGAGGATGGATTAATTGAACTCCAAGTTCCTTTTGATCAATTCCATGACGCTCGTGCTGTTTTGGATACGGTTGTCGGTGAAGAGTATGAATATAAGGTGGTTGAGATAACAATGTTGCCTCATGACACAGTTGAACTAACGCAACAAGAAGATGTTGAGGTTTTCAAACGTTTTATTGAAATGCTGGAAGATGTTGATGATGTTCAAAATGTGTACCATAATGTGAGTAATCTTGAATAAATATACATTTACAACCCATGCCAAAAGCACTGATGCTATTTTATTTGGTCAGATGATTTGTGAATTAGATTGGTTGTATTTAGGTCAAGATATTGAGCTATATGATAACAATTTAAAAAAGACCTATAGCTTTGGTCTCTATCAAGTGTCAATTGACGATGAATATTATAGTTTTGCGGCATGCGAAATAGCAGATGAAGAATGGTTGTTTTATACGATTAAGTAAAAGAAAGGAGAACATCTATGGATGAGCAGGATCTACATGAGGTCGCATTAGCTTATTGTGCGGTTTACTTTAAGGAGTCCAAGCCGAGTCCTAAAGCTTTCTTTAAAGTGTATCTAAGAGCAATAAATGTGTTTGAGAAACAAATTGAAAAAGCGAGCTTAAGTGTTCGTGATGAAACTTTGGAGTCTATCAAACAGAGTATGGATTCTATGGAATAAGAATGAGTTTTGAAATCTCCTGCTGTGGGAGATTTTTTTCTGTACTAATTAATGAATATATCTCAGTTGCATTAATTTCTGGCTGAATTTGAGCACGATCAAAGTCTGAGACCCTTGTGCCTACATTTAAGTCTTTTAAATATGGAAGGGCATGATTTTTAGCACCTAATATTCGTACTTTATAGTTTTCTACATCATAGGCTTTTGTCTCTAATAAGATATGCATACATATTCGACTTATACGTGATTTAGAATATCTTTTTGAGGTACAAAGATCTAGAAATTCCTCATAATTGGATGAAATTAAAATCTTTTCTTTTAATAAGTTTTGAATACCTTCAGTAACTAAGAAGATTTCAGATAAGTGTTCACTTGAACTTGAAATAAGTTTATACTGCAGCAATTTAAACATACTATTATAATCGACTCTTTCTGATAAATCAGCGAGTGATTGTTTTGTATATCGCTCATCATCTAAATGGTGTCTAATATCATGTGCTGAATAAAATTCCCCATGAATATTTTCAAAGTATGAATTGGTTCGCTTAATACTAAGCGGTGTTATGGTTGTTTTTTCAATAGCTCTAAGATAGCTGATACCCAGGATATCATTGGGATAAAGTTGATACTCATCAACTTGTAAAGCAGCTGGGTAGGAATAGCCTTGATCGAGTCGTTCTTTAACTTTGTCAATATTAATTGGTAATTGGGCATATTCCTTTAGTGCATCTAAATCGTTGGTCTCTGAGCCAAAGACAATTGAATCGACATTCATCATGTCTAAAATCTCAACTGCTTTAGAACCAAAAAACTGAGCTGATTGGAGTGCATAAAAAGTTGGTAACTCACACACAATATCAACCCCATTTTCAAGAGCGGCTTGGGTTCGTTTAAACTTTGAGATTAAAGCGGGTTGGCCTCTTTGGACAAAATTAGGTGACATCACACCAATTACTAAGTCACAATTGGTGAGCTTCTTAGTTTCTTGGATGTGGTGCTTATGTCCCAAATGCATTGGGTTATATTCAATGATGATTCCTGTTGTTTTCATATTATTATTCTACCACATGTGACTAACTATTAATATTTTGAATATAATTGATTCTAACCTTGACTATTTAGGTGTCTCTTATTAAACTTAAAGCATGGAACATCATTTTGAGCTAAGAGAGAGTATACATAGTCCAATTTTATATGGCACAAGTTATGAGTCAACCAATGTAAATGGGGTTGTTTTATTTATCCATGATGTCAATGAGAACAGGTTTAGATATGAGGATTTAGCATCATTTTTTAATGATCGTCACCTTGCTTTTGTGACATATGACTTAAGAGGTCACCATCAATCACTAATCAATGATAAGAAAGGCCACTTTGGAGATGATCATGGCTCAAATTTATTAATAAATGATGCACTTGAGGTTTTAGGCTATATCAAGAATCGTTTTGGTGATGTCCCATACTTATTGATGGGACATGGTTTTGGTGCTCATTTGGCTAAACTAGTTTTTGATTATAATCCTAATCAGTTTGAACAATTAATTCTAGTTAATCCTTTGAGTTTACCAAAAATGAGTAAAGTGCGTCATGCTGTCTTAAATGCACTGACTTATCGTAAGCCTCAACTTAAGAAAAGAGCTTTAAACTCATGGATGGGGGTTGCGTTTAACTCAAATAACGAACAAGAGCGATATAGTTTTTTATCACATGACAAGAAAATTGTGTCTAAATATGTTTCAGATCCTTTTTGTGGGTATTCATTAACGCAGCGTGCGATAAGGGATGCGCTACAGGTAATGATTTCGAGTGAATCACTGGATTTGAATGCATCGAACACAGAAATAAATGTTACAATAATAGGGGGCAAAGATGATCCATTGACTCATTATGGACGTGATTTGGTGGCTTTAAAGAGGCAGTTTATTAAAGCTGGTTATAATCAAACAACTTTGTCAATTTTTGATGGCTTAAAACATGATGTTTTAAAAGAACTTCATCAGTCTATCCATCTTTATCAATTACTTGAAAATATCGTGAGTAAATTTTATTAGGAGGACATATGAGTAAGTACGAACCAGAATTTCAACAAGCAGTCGAAGAGATTGAAAAGAGCATACAGCCTTATTTAGACCAACATCCAGAAATTGTAGAGAGTGGTATAGTTGAACGATTAAAAGTTCCTGATCGCTCTATTATTTTTAAGGTGACGTGGATGGATGATAATAACAAACTTCAAGTGAATACGGGATATCGTGTTCAGTTTAATAATTCGATTGGTCCTTATAAGGGTGGAATTCGTTTCCATCCAACCGTAAATTTAAGTATTATGAAATTTTTGGCTTATGAACAAATATTCAAGAATGCATTAACCGGTCTTCCTATGGGTGGCGGAAAGGGTGGCTCAGACTTTGATCCAAAAGGAAAAAGTGTGGCTGAGATTATGCGTTTTTGTCAGGCTTATATGATTGAGCTTTCGAAGTACTTAGGCCCTAATATGGATGTCCCAGCTGGCGATATCGGGGTTGGCCAGCGTGAAGTTGGATTTATGCTGGGTCAATATAAACGTTTAACTGGTTTAAGTAATGGTGTCCTGACCGGAAAGCCTTTGAGTTCTGGTGGTTCAATACTAAGACCTGAAGCGACAGGGTATGGTTTATTATATATTTTAGAATACGCAATGGATGATTTTAATGAATCAATCAGTGAAAAAGAGGTGCTAGTTTCTGGAGCTGGTAATGTAGGTATGCATGCAGCTGAGAAAGCAGCCCAACTTGGAGCTAAAGTTGTAGGGATTAGTAATGTGAGTGGTACATTACTTGATGAGGTCGGTTTAGATATTCCACTGCTTAAAAAAATAGCCTATGAAGAGGATGGAGATATTTCTGACTATGTAACTGTATATCCTCATGCTAAATATTACCCTGATAACAAACAAATTTATCAGCAAAAATGTGATATCTTCCTATTCTGTGCGACACAAAATGAGGCAGATGAAAGTGATGTTAGAACATTACTGGATAATGGGTGTCAATTTATGGCTGAGGGAGCAAATATGCCTTTAACCAATGAAGCGCAGGACTTAGTTTTAGCGAGTGATATTTTATACTTGCCAGGTAAAGCAGCAAATGCTGGGGGTGTCTCTGTTTCATTAATGGAAATGTCACAGAATTCTTCCTTTATGCCATGGTTTGCTCATGAGGTAGATCGTCATCTGAGAAATATTATGGAAAATATATATAATACAATCAGCAAAACAGCTAAAGAATATAATCAGCCTAGAAACTTTGTCTTAGGAGCAAATATTGCTGGGTTTAAAAAAGTTGTTGATGCAATGAATCAACAAGGGTTCTAAATCAAATAAAAACACCTGGGATTAACTTATAATCTCAGGTGTTATTTTATAACGTTGAACTTTTTAGCGGGATATTAATAAAGCTGGTTGCTAATATGTCTGCGACATCTTTAACCGAGTGGTTTGATGAATCATTTAACCACCATCTAAGAGTAAAGACAAGCACACCTAAAGCATAATTTATAATTAAACTTGTTGGAACCTCTTGTGTTCCATTTCTTGTTTCAATGACAATTTTGTCATCAGCTACATGGGCCATGTTCATATATGCTTTTGTCATTTTATGAACATCTTCTACATCAATCATAGCCAGAACAAAATCTTTGTCATTTTGAATTTGGACCAAAGACTCTTCGAATAAGTAAGTCAGATTGTTTAATCGTTCTTCCTCCATTTCTTTTTTTCCGACAAATTCATCATAATTTCGAAAATCAAATGAGTCAACAATCAATCCTAAATGATATTCATAGAGATTTCTTTTATCCCGAAAATGAGAATAAAATGTTGATCTATTCATTTTGGCTTTGTCAGTTATCATTGCAACATTAAGTTTGCGATAACCAATTTTTCCCATCAGTAATCTAAAGTTCTTGTTAATCTTGTGAAAGGTACGCTGTGCGCGTAAATCGTTTTTATTCATGGTATCATTATAGTCGAAAATGTCTTAACAAACAACATTAAAAATTAGCATTTTGTCAATAAATGAACTGATTTGTTGCTTTATATCAACTAATCACAATAGGTTCATTAAAAAATATTTTCAAAAAAGCCACTAATTTCGCCTATATTAAAATTATTTTGATTATTTAAGCAAGTTTAACGCGAAACATAAAGAAAACCATGTTACTTCAAGAGAAAAAACCAAAGTAAATTAAGTAAAGTTTATATGATTTTTAAGTCCTTGATCCCTATTTGAGCTAACATTTTTATATCTTTGTTAAATTACGACTTGTTTGATACAATCAAATAGTGGACAATGATTGACAAAGTAGGTGACTTTCCTTATAATAGTCACGTTAAGAAACAGGGTGTTAATATGAAGTTTTATCGTAAGGACTTAATCCAACAGGCAAATGTCCCGATACATTTTGAAGAAGAAATTACTTATGATTTGTCCCAGTTTCAAAAAAATCATTCTTCATTGAGAGAATTAAAAGATGTTACAGTTTCAGGTGTGATTAATTATGATCAGCAACTTGATACAGTCATCGTTACTACTCATGCGACAGGCACAATGGTTGTCGCCTGTAGTATCACCAATGAAGATGTTGACTACGAGTTTGAAGCAAACTTAGATGAAGTTTACTCGTTTGTTTCGGTAAGTCAAGATGATGACATGATTGAAGTTGATGGTGATGTATTAGATTTAGCACCTTTCATCTTTCAATCGATTTTATTTGAAGTTCCACTTTATATTGTAAAGCCTGGAATAAAAGAGTACCCTAAAGGGGACGGCTGGGAAATTCTTAGTGAGGCTGAGTTTCAAGCCCAAGAAAAACCGCTTGATCCTAGACTGGCCAAATTAAGAGAGTTCAAAGTAGAAGAATAAACGGAGGTGAACACACATGGCAGTTCCAAAAAGAAGAACGAGTAAGGCAAGAAAGAACAAACGTCGTACTCATTACAAACTAGCAAAAATCACATTAGTTAAGGATGAAAAGACCGGTGAATATCATCGTCCACACCGCCCAATAAGTGATGCGGGAGAATTCAGAGCTAAATAAGTAAACAAGGTAGATGGAAATCTATCTTTTTTATTGCAATAATTCAACAAAAACCAAGTGTAAAAAACTTTCAGCATTCATGAAACTCTTATCAAAGAAGGGTGAAATATGATATCATTACTTCTAGTAAGAGAGGAATTGCTTATGCGAGTTAAGAATCATCCCATTCTTAAGTTTGAAGACAAACAAGAAATATCTTTTGAGTTTGAGGGAGAAGAGGTTATTGGTTATCAAGGGGATAGTATTGCGAGCGCACTAATAGATAATGGTGTCAAGACATTTGGCTATAGTATCAAGTATCATCGTCCAAGAGGTTTTTACTGTGCCATAGGAAATTGTGCATCATGTAATATGGAAGTCGATGGACAACCAAATGTAAGAACATGTTTGACAGCACTAAAACCTGGTATGAAAGTATATATTCAAAGAAATAAAGGTGAAATCAAATGAAAAAGGTCGTCATTGTAGGAGGAGGTCCAGCTGGTTTAATGGCAGCCAAATCCTTACTAGATAATGATGTACCAGTTTTATTGATTGACCACTTTAATTATTTAGGTGGACAATTGGTCAAACAAACTCATAAATTCTTTGGTTCAAAAGACCAATACGCAAAATATCGAGGCTTTGAGATTGCTAATAATTTAGTCAAAGATATTAAAGATCATCCTAAACTAGAGCTTATGTTATCAACGCATGTTGTCGCTCTTTATGATGACCATTTATTAGGTGTTTATAATGATGAAGGATATCATGATATATTTGCTGAAAGAATTATTCTAGCAACCGGTGCATCTGAGAAGTTTCTAGCATTTGAAAACAATGATTTACCAGGGGTGATGGGAGCAGGAGCCATTCAAACGTTAATGAATGTCCATGGTGTACTGCCAGGTCAGGAAGTTGTTATGATTGGGTCAGGTAATATTGGCTTAATTGTCAGTTATCAATTAATCCAGGCAGGTGTCAAAGTAAAGGCGATTGTTGAAGCATCTGATTCAATTGGCGGATATCTGGTTCATGCATCTAAACTAAGACGCTTAGGTGTTCCATTTATGATGAACTCAACAATCACTAAAGCTAATGGCTCAGAGTTTGTTGAAAGTGTCGAAATTATCAATTTAAAAGATCAAAGCTCAGAAATTATTGATTGTGATACTTGTTGTATCGCAGTTGGATTATCACCATCTATCCAACTAGCAAGTATGGTGGATGCTGAGTTTAAATATGTTAGAGAATTAGGTGGTGATGTCGTTATTACTACGGAGTCATATGAAAGTACAGTTAAAGGTTTATACGTTTGTGGTGATGCAGCAGGCATTGAAGAAGCCTCATCAGCGATGATGGAGGGAGCTATTTGTGGTCTGCATGTTGCTAAGTCATTTGGAAGAAGCATCCAAACTGAATTGTTAGAAAGTTATGAATCTCAATTAAATGAATTAAGAGCTGGACCATTTGGTCATAAAACAACAATTGGCTTGTCTAAATTAAGTGGAGGTGCATATGTTAAGTAAAACAGGAGTTGCCCCAAAAGAATTGGTAAAATCTGTCTTTCCTCTTGATCTCTCATCCTTTAAAGCAGTCATTGAATGTTATCAAGAGATTCCATGTAATCCTTGTGAGTTTTATTGTCCATTTGATGCCATAGAAATTGGTCAGAACATTAATAATCTACCACTATTAATTGAATCGAAATGTGTTGGATGTGGAATCTGTGTAGGCGTCTGTCCAGGGCTTGCCATCATGCTCGTTAAAGAGGAGAATGAGTCATTACTATTTACGATTCCATATGAATTAGCATTACCAGACAATGATGTATGTAAAATCGTTAATCGAACTGGTGAGGTTATTGGAGATGGCGTCATAACTAAAGTTGTTAAAACTGAGCTGCGCACACTTGTCACTGTTCAATGCGATAAACAATATCTCTATGATTTTGGAGGAATCCTCTATGAATAAGAAAGATATAATTATTTGTCGCTGTGAAGATGTGACTTTAGAACAAATCCATGCTTATCTAGAGGAGGGATTTACAACCTTTGAAGATTTAAAACGATTACTCAGAGTCGGAATGGGACCATGCCAAGGAAGCACCTGTGTTCATCTTATCAGACAAGAGATTGCTAAGTTTACAGGTCAACCAATTGAAGAAGTAGATAGTCATAAAGTAAGACCCTTTATTCTAGGTGTACCACTAAAAGAATTAGGGGAAGAATCAAATGATTAAGAAAAATATTTTAATTATTGGGGCCGGTATAAGTGGACTCAGTATTGCGTATCACTTAGGATTAGAAAACACTCAAGATGTCTTAGTGATAGATAAAAGTTATTTTGCGAGTGGCGCTACCGGCCGATGTGGAGCCGGTGTGAGACAACAATGGGCAACTAAACAAAACTGTTTATTAACTCAGTGGAGTATGAAGTTTTTTGAAAAAGCTCATAAAGTCTTAGACTATGAAGACCTAGAGCTTAAACAGGAAGGATACTTAATCGTTGCCACCACTGATGATGAAGTTACTAAGTTTAAGAAGAATGTTAAACTTCAGAATGAATTAGGTATAGAAACACGCTATTTAAGTGTTCAAGAAGCACTAGACATAGTCCCACATCTAAATCCTGATAATTTTTTAGGGGCTACCTTCAATCAATCTGATGGTCATCTAAATCCATTTAAAACAAGTGAAGCATTTTATTTGGCCGGTAAGCGATTAGGAGTTACTTATAGCTTTCATGAAGAAGTATTATCAATCCAGAGTGTTACTGAAGGCTTTATAGTCACAACTACCAAGAATAAATATTTAGCCTCTAAAGTGATTAATGCAGCTGGGGGATACTCAAAAGAAGTCGGACAGATGGTTGGAATTGATTTACCAATTTATTCAGAAAAACATGAGATTCTAGCAACCGAACCCATTGAGAGGTTTCAAGGACCTATGGTTATGTCCTTTAATAAGAATATTTATATTCAACAAGTCCCACATGGTCCATTTGTTATGGGGCGTTCTGAAATCGGCATTAAACCAAGCCATGATATTAGCTCTAGTCGTAGCTTTACTCGAAAGATGAGTCAAACAGTAATGGATTTATTACCCAAAGTGGGAGAATTAAGAGTTGTTAGAACATGGGCTGGTAGTTACAATATGTCACCTGATCGTCAACCCATCATTGGCAAGACACCAGTTGAAAATTATTATGTCGCTTGTGGCTTTAGTGGTCATGGGTTTATGTTAGCTCCTATTGTTGGAAAGCTGATGAGTGAGATAATACTAGAAAAAGAAACAACGATGACTGTTGAAACATTATCATTAGAACGATTTAAGAATAACCAAGAAATAATTGTAGAACAATTTGTTGTATAAGGAGGAAACATATGGCAATTTATAGTTATCAAACAGAACCAGTCAAAACATATCAAGATGAGAATGATGTTAAAGCATATCAACAAGGATTAGCATTAGTAAATTCTTATCTAGGAAAAGACTACGATTTAGTCATTGATGGTAAAAGAGTTAAAACAGAGAAGGTGTATACATCACTCAACCCTAGTAATCACAAACAAGTGGTAGGCACGATTTCTCAAGCCAGTATTGAACATGCTGATAAAGCAATGGAAGTCGCTTTAGAAACTTTTAAAACATGGTCTAAAACTGACCCTAAAGTAAGAGCTGATGTCTTATTTAAAGCTGCTGGGATTATTCGGAAGCGTCGCTTTGAATTTAATGCTCTATTAACAATTGAGGCAGGAAAGCCATGGATTGAAGCGGATGCAGACATTGCTGAAGCGATTGATTTTTTAGAATATTATGGAAGACAGATTCTAGAACTACAAACTATTGACGATAAAGTATTAAGTCGACGAAATCTTGAAAGAAATGAATATCGTTACATCCCACTAGGTGTTGGAATTATTATTGCGCCATGGAATTTTCCACTCGCAATACTTGCAGGAATGACAACTGCTGCCATCGTCAGTGGTAATACAGTCTTAATTAAACCAGCCAGTACAACCCAAGTCATTGCTTATAAATTCGTTGAAGTATTAGAAGAAGCAGGCTTACCTGATGGTGTCTTAGGCTTTGTTCCAGGGAAAGGATCAGAGGTTGGGGATTATCTAGTCAATCATCCACAAACACGCTTTGTTTCATTTACAGGATCAAAAGAAGTCGGTGTTCAAATCTATGAAAAAGCAGCCAAAGTTCAAAAAGGACAAATCTGGCTCAAACGTGTCATTGCTGAAATGGGTGGCAAGGATGCCATTATCGTAGATAATGATGCAGACTTGGACTTAGCAGCTGAATCAATTGTTGGCTCTGCTTTTGGTTTTAGTGGTCAAAAATGTAGTGCTTGTTCAAGAGCTATTATTCATCAAGATGTTTATGATGAAGTTGTTGGTAAAATTAAAACACTAACTGAGCAATTAATTGTTGGCGATTCAAATGATCGTATGACGGATGTAGGGCCGGTTAATGATGTCAATGCGTTTAAGAAAATCACTTCATATTTTGAAGTAGGTGAAAAAGAAGGGCGATTACTAGTCGGTGGAACGGCTGATGATTCAAAAGGCTACTTTATCAACCCAACTGTTTATGTTGATGTAGCTCCAGATGCTCGTTTAATGCAAGAAGAGATTTTTGGTCCAGTCTTAGCAGTAACTAAGGTTAAAGATTTTGATGAGGCACTTGATGTTGCTAATAATACTGAATATGGATTAACCGGTGCGGTTATTTCTAGAAATAGAGAACATCTTGAAAAGGCCAGGGAAGATTTCCATTGTGGAAACTTATACTTGAATCGTAAATGCACAGGTGCTATTGTTGGATATCAACCTTTTGGTGGATTCAATATGTCTGGAACTGATTCAAAAGCAGGTGGTCCAGATTATTTAATTCTGCATATGCAGGGTAAAACAATCTCTGAACAATTTTAATGCATCTATATTAGTTGATTGAAAGTAATTGAATCAAGTGTTAGCTATGTTAAAATAAGTCTATGAGAAAAACGTTTAGTTTACTTTTAAGCGTTCTCTTCTTATTCTCAATAATTAATCCAATCTATGCAGTAGATGTAAGTGTTGTTGAATATGAAGCGAACCAAATCCATTTAAAAAAGGGAGAAGAAAAAACTCTCGTTTTTGAAGTCGACCAAGAGATAGATGAAGCAGAAATAGAATGGATAAATTCTAATGATGAATTATTGGAAATTAAACGCTCAAGCAATAGGTGGGTTATAACAGGTCTTAATTATGGAAGTGTGTATTTAACAGGTATTTATGAAGGTTCTTATCGTTTCAATATCCAAGTCCAACTATTCGATTCAATGGTATTTAAAACCAAGGATATTCAGCTTGACATATATGAGACACATAAACCTGAGCTTGTCTTTCAGCCAGCAGCAACCTTAGATGGATTTGATGCAACTTATGTAAGTAGTGATACAACCATTGCGAGTATTAATGAATCAGGTGATATTGTGGGTCATAAAATTGGAAATGTCACAATTACGGCATCCTATTTAAATCAAACAGCCACAAAAGAAGTTGAAATCATCGATCGACCTGACTTTGCTTATTTAGAACCTAGACAAACATTAAATGTAGACAGTAGTGTCAATATTTTGTATCGAACAAGTTTATTTGCACCTAATATAGATAAAACAATTGAATGGTCTTCAAGCAATGAAAACATCGCAACGGTTGATTCAAGAGGGGTTGTCTATGGAATCGATAACGGAACCGCAACGATTACAGCCAAAGTCAACAATAAAGATTATAAAACCATTGTTGAAGTCATTTCTAATGTTGAAGACATTGAATTTAGTGAGGAAGTAATTAGAGTCGCAGTTGGTGAGGAATTATCAGTTGATTATAAGATTAAGCCTGAGGCTTATTCCAATACACCAATCACTTGGTTATCATCAAGACCTAGTATCGTCAGAGTTAACAATGGCCGATTATTTGGCATTAGTCCGGGGGAGGCGGTTGTCACTGCTAAGATAAATGAGATTGAAAAAGACATCATTGTATTTGTTGATGTCCCATTAACAGGCATTACAGTAAGTCCTAGCCGGATTAGTTTACAACAAGGGCAGCGTTTCCATGTCAGAGTTCAGCCTAAACCTAGTAACTCATCAAGTGAATTAAACCTTACTTATCGCTCAAGTGACGAAGATGTTGTTGAAGTTGATGAATATGGTAATATTACAGCCATTAATCAGGGTTCAGTAGTAATCTTTATACAGCATGGGGAATTTACAACTAATTTAGATGTGACGGTTGTTCCTGCTGAAGATGAATCAGGTCAGAAAGTTATTTTTGGATCACTCAACAGCAATCAAATTGTTAGCTTTGATTTACGAGGTGTTGACAATCTTAATGACCATATTTTAGAAATCCCTTATGTGAATCGAATCAATCGAATTGGCCAAAATGATGTGACCGTAGTATTGGATAATACAGCTTATTATGAACAGACTTTACAAGTCGCAGGGCTTCAATTAAATGATGAATACTTAAATAAAGATATTAATCTGACGGTGATTGATTCTAATAGTCAAAGGCTGTTTAATTATCAATTGTTTAATTTCACGCAAGTTCGACAAAACTTATTTCCAAGAGCGAGTTTAATTGAGAGCCATTTTGGAAACTACAATGGTCATCTTATTGAAATGGAAGTCCCTATTAGTTTAAGTCGAATTGATAAGCTTATTGTAAACTCAAAACTAGATCTTAATGAAGAGTATCGAATCTATCAAGAATTTCAAGAAAGTTTAAGACTAGTCAGTGCTACGCCACTGGATGTTACAGAGGATAATGTTCTGACATTGTCTTCAATTGAAAATAACTTTTATTATTTAACTGATCAAGAACTTGAAAGTAGATTAGTTATGTTTTTATTTATCATCTTTGGTTTTATCGCTTTATTGACTAGTTTTTTTGTAATAAAACGGTATAATGAACAAGAGATAGAATTTGAAGTAGAAAAGAGGTCTCGTGATGAGTCGGTCAACTTTGAACAACAAAAAACTGAAGAAACCAGTTAATCTATTAACTTATGACATTATTTTAATTGTAAGTGCAGTCTTATATGCGCTTGCTGAATTTTATAATATAAGTATCCCAACCACATGGTCCATTGGCGCATTCTTAGGAGTAGTCCTAATTACGGCTGTTGGCTTATTATTAAGAAATCGATGGGGCAAAGTCATCGCCATCGTTTTAGTTTTACTCTTAGCATTTGCTCAAGCTTATATGCAGTTTTCATTAAACAGGCTGGTGACTGATAGAGGTAAATCTATTGAAACAACATCGCTTGTTGTTATGCAAGATTCACCATTTCAAACGCTTGATGATACGATTGGCGCAAGTTTTGGATACAGTACTTCAGTCACTGATGAATCACTCGCAAATATTAGAACAAAAGTGTCCATGGGTTCTGAAACAGAACTAGGGGACGATATTAGAGCAGCAAGTGATTTGATTAATTATCAAGTAGAAGTCTTATTACTGAATGAAGCCACACGTTCAACTATTGTTGAAGTTATTCCAGATTTCAATGAAAGAACTAGAGTCTTAGAACTCATTGATCATGAAGTTGTTAAAGTCAGTACTACCAAGGAAGTTAATACATCAACTGAGGGCTTTACTGTTTTAATTAGTGGTATTGATACGGATGGACCAGTGACAACAATTTCAAGATCTGATGTTAATATATTAATGACAGTCAATCCAACGACTCATGAAATCTTAACAACGTCAATTCCTAGGGACTCATTTATTCCAATTAGTTGTTTTGATGATTATTATGATAAATTAACGCACTCAGGAATTCGGGGTGTCGATTGTACTGTTAATTCACTTGAAAATTACTTAGGTGTTACAATCAACTATTACGCCAGAGTCAACTTCACATCTGTTATTAATATTTTAGATGTCGTTGGATCAATTGATGTGTATTCACATTATAGTTTCCAAGCATATGATGGAACTTGGTTTAATGAAGGTATTAATACATTAAACTCACAACAAGCACTAGTATTCTCTAGAGAAAGAAAGAATGTTCCTGGGGGAGATATAACTAGGGGAATTCACCAACAAGAAGTTATTAAAGCGACATTCTCAAAGATAGTGACATCAATCAGTCCATGGAATATCGAAGGCTTAATTAGTCAATTCAACACTTCGGTTGATACAGACTTTGGCTCAGATGGATTGTCTGCACTGCTTCAATTACAACTTGAAAAGAATCCTTCATGGAACTTTGAAACATTGGCTATAACAGGTGAGGGCGGTATGAGTACGACTTACTTATACCCAGATCAGAACCTAAGTATTATTTATCCAAATGAAACAGATGTTCAAACAGCTAGAGATAAGATTAACTCAATGAAATAGAACAACCTCATGGTTGTTCTTTTTATTCTAATTAGGTGTATAATAGAAAGGTATGAGAGAGGGAGATTATGATTTTAGAATTTTTCAAACAAATTAGTAAAATACCAAGAGCATCATTTCAAGAAGAAAAGATTGCTGATTATTTAGTTGATTTTGCTAGCACAAGAAACTTAGAAGTAATAAGAGATGAACTAAATAATGTGATTATCAAAAAACCAGCCAGTGAGGATTACCAAGAAGCTGCACCTGTTATTCTTCAAGGCCATACTGATATGGTTGCTGAAAAGAACAAAGACAGTGATCATAATTTTGAAACTGATCCATTAACCTTAATTGAAGAAGATGGTTGGTTATCAGCCGATAATACAACCTTAGGAGCAGACGATGGTGTTGCCGTTGCATATATGCTGGCAATTCTGGATGATACTTCATTAAAGCATCCACCGCTGGAATGTGTTTTTACTGTTCAAGAAGAGGTAGGCTTAATCGGTGCTGTTGAGTTAGATGTAAGTTCACTAAAGGGAAGAAGACTTATTGGTCTTGATAGTAGTGGCGAGCATCAAACTACGATTTCAAGTACTGGTGGCTCGCGTGCTTATGTAACTTTTCCAATTCGTTATGAAAAGACGTATAAGAATCGAATCACAGTTAAAGTTAAAGGCTTAAAGGGGGGCCACTCAGGCCAAGACATTGATCAAGAGCGTGGCAACGCAATCAAGATTGCGGGTGAGTTGTTTTACAATTTATTACAAGAGTATGAAGTTGCGCTTCACTTAATTGATGGAGGACTTAAAGAAAACGCTATCCCTAGGGAAGCTGAGTTAATCTTAGGCGTTAAGTCTGATCAAGTTCAAGCTGTTTTAGAAGAACTTAAATTATTAGAAGAGAAACTTAAGACTGTTTATTTAATATCAGACTCTGGTTTTTATTTAGAAATTGCTCATGAACAAAAAGATACATATACATTGGGTTATGATCAAAACAATCGAATTGCTAATTTATGGTATTTAATGCCTTATGGGTATTTCCATAAATCATTTGTGATTGAGGGTCTAACTTTATCTAGTTGTAATATTGGAACCATAAGAACAGAAGAAAACGCAATTAACATTGCATTAAGTATTCGTTCACCACAACCATATTTGATGAATAAAACTAGGAATGCGATTAAGATTGCTTGTGATGCATTTGGAGCCGAGGTTGAGTTAACCGATGGATATCCAGGGTGGGACTATGATCCAAATTCACGCTTAAGAGAAACATTATTAGAAACATATAAAGAGCTTTACAACACAGACATGCAGCTTGAAGCGACTCATGGTGGCTTGGAACTGGGTATCTTTAAAGGCAAACTGCCAGACTTAGATATTGTTGCCTTTGGTCCAATTATGCATGATATTCATACACCTCAAGAAAGACTGGATATTGGATCGTTTAAAAGAACGTATCAATTACTGGTCAATTTGTTGGAGAATTTAAGAAACTAACTAATTTTCAATTACGGTATTTACAGGAAAAATTATCGATATTTTAGGATGCATGATATAATAGAAAACATAAATGTGCTTATTTATGTTTTTTTTGTTATACTGTACTACGGTTTAAGGAGTCAATATGAAAAAAGCTTCATTATTAATTATGGTCGCATCGGTCATATCAAAATTATTAGGATTTGCCAGAGAAGCAATACTCGTTGCGGTTTTAGGAGTTGGTGCAGTCTCTGATGCATTTGTATATTCGTTCAGTTTACCTACTCAAGTTTTTAGCATGATATTAGCTGCATTTTCGACTGGGCTCATACCAATGTTCACAAGAATTGAAAATGAAGAAGGAACAAATAGCGCAACCAGCTTCCTTAACAATACAATCAATGTAATGTTGGTGATTGGTGTAATATTTGTATCAATTTTATTCTTCTTTACAGAGTCCTCAATTTCAATATTATTACCAATCGCAGATGCTGAAGTATTAGTCTACTTAGTTCCTTTTGTTAAAGTAACCAGTTTTACTATTTTGTTTGCGGTTATCATTCAATTATTAACCGGTTTTTTACATGTCAGACATTCGTTTTTGGTTCCAGCTTTAATGGGTTTCCCATTAAATATTGTAATCATTTTAGTTATTTACTTAACTCAAGCATTCAATATTGCTATTCTTCCATATGGAATTGTATTAGCTTATATATCACAAGCTGTTCTTATTTTAGGGTATGCCTATTCTAAAGGTTTTCGATATAAACCTATCTTTAATTTAAAAGATCCACATATGAGACGAATGTTAGTCTTAGCTCTGCCATTAATTATTGGTGCAGCAGCTGGTACTCTTGGAAGCTTAGTAAATAATGCATTAGCCTCGTCAACAAGAGGTGGCTTAACTTTAATTAACCATGCCACAAGAATCGGTGGGATGGTTGAAGGGATTTTTGGTTTAGCCATTATTACTGTTATGTATCCATCTCTTTCCAAGGCCATTTCATTAAAACAATATGAAAAAGCCAAAAGAGAATATGGAGAGGCATTTATTTCAGAAATGTTATTTATCGTCCCAAGTGCCTTTGGGATTATGCTATTAGCTAATCCAATTGTTAGGTTTGTGTTCTTACGAGGTGAGTTCACTGAGGCTGATGCTGTTGCTCTGACACCGATATTATTCGCTTATGCCTTTGGGATTATTGCGATTTCACTGCATAACTTAAATGTTCGTGTTTTCTACTCTTATCAAGATACAAGAACACCGATGATAATATCTTTAACAATTATAGCAATCCAGATTATTTTAGGACTGGTCTTAACTCAATTTATTGGTTTACCAGGAATTACCCTGGCCATGACTATCGCATTTACGGCAGGTGTTTTGGTGGAGTTTTTCTTCTTAAAGAAATTGTTTAAGACGTTCCCATTTAAGAAGTTTGGTAAACAATTTGTTAAAGTATTAATAGCAAATGGAGTCATGGTTCTGGTTGTGCTTCTTTGCAGATTTATATTACAGCCTAGACTAAGTAATACAATGTTCTTACTTATTACTATTCTAGTTGCCATAGGCGTTTACTTAATGGCTGTCTTAGTGTTACATATTGAAACCTTTGATGACTTAATTGATGGCCTCAGAAGACGTATTAAAGGGTACTAACAAATGGAAAATAATGCACAACGATTTTTAAACGCATTTAGTCAGATTGAAACAGTATTTAAGAGCTGGAACAAAAGCACAAAGACCTCAAGCTTTTCCAATTATGTTCATAGATACTCAAAAAACCATAGTCTCATTAAACAATACCGAGATGATTTACTCGAATATTCTCAGTTAAGAAATGCGATTGTGCATGATCGAGCTGGACAAAATGAAATTATCGCCCAACCTCATGATGAAGTAGTCAAAGAGATAGAGCGAATTGCTCTAATCTTGATGCATCCACCACTCATTGAAGATATCAAATTTGATAAACTTATTACCTGTCAATTAGACGATTCATTATTAGACACTTTGTCACTCATGACAAGAAAAGGATACCCACAGCTTCCGATACTAAGTGGTGTGATGGTGCAAGGTGTATTAACCAACCAGATGATTATGGCTTATATGTTAGATCATATCGAAGGAAAAATTATAGATTTAGAGGGAGTTAAAGTCAAAGATATTTTTAACTCCGTAAAGAAGGCTGATTATATTCTGATTCATGATACGAATGAAGTTTTATCAGTGGTCGAAGAATTTGCTAATTATCAACAAAGAGGGAAAATTTTATCAGCCATTATAGTTCTAAATGATGAGTCTCTTAAAAAAGGCCCAATTGGCATTCTTACAAGTCGCGATATTCCGCGCTTATTAAGTAAAATTACGCATAACTAAAGGAGAAAAAGGAATGGAATATTTTGTTTTAAGAAATCATTCACTTCAACGATTTCATACATTCAGATTGGATGTCATAGCTGATACGATTGTCTTACCTATTACCAAAAAAGGTATGGTTGCAGCTCTTAGGGATTTTCATGACAAAAGAATTGTCGTCATAGGAAATGGCTCGAATATGATTTTCAGCCAATCCAATTATGACTCAAATACAGTTTTCATGGTAACAACAATGGTTGATAAAATTGAAATTACAGACAATATTTTATATGTCCAAAATGGTGTTACGATGAATAAATTGGCTTGGTTTACATGTGAAAACTCAATTGATGGGTATGCCTTCTGTGAAGATATTCCAGGAACATTAGGTGGAGCCTTAATGATGAATGCTGGCCAATGGCAATATACAATTGGACAATATGTTAAATGGATTGAAGTATTTGATAAAGACACACTTCAAACAAAAACAATTATTCCGGATGCAGACTTCTTTAGATACCGTCACTCAAAGTTAAATGATATGAATGTCATCGTTCTTTCAATCGGACTTAAGATTGAACCAGGTGAATATATGGAAATTCTAGATCTAATGCTAGAATATCGCAGAGAACGCTATGTTAAACAACCACGTCAATATCCAAATGGTGGTTCAACCTTTAAACGTCCAAAGGATAAGAATGGAGATTGGCTCTTTATTTGGAAACTATTTGATGAAGTTGGTCTTAGAGGGTTTCAAATAGGGGATGCCCAAGTTTCACAGAAACATCCAGGATTCATTGTGAATCGTGGGAATGCGAAAGTGGCTGAAGTTCAAATGGTTATTGCTGAATGTAAAAAGCGAGTCAAAGAGAAGTTTGATGTTGATATTGAACTTGAATGGCGAGTTATTTAACAGAAATAATTAGTGCTATAATCAATTCATTTTTCTTGATTGAAGCGAAAAATAAAAAATATTAAAAAAAAGTGTAGGAAAAAGTGTTAAATACCTACACTTTTTCTTTTGATTTGTTATAATGGTGGTACAAAGTGGGTTTAAGTGGTAGAAAGTGGGTGAGTCATTTATGTTCATAGGAGAGTATCAGCACAATTTAGATGCAAAGGGCAGAATAATTGTCCCTGTTAAATTACGTGAAGAGCTTGGCGTTAAAATGATCGTAACGGCTGGCCTGGATAAAAATCTACTCATTTATACGACAGAACAATTTGAAGAGATTGCGAGTCAATTAATGAAATTACCAAAAACAAATGCTCGTGCTCGTCAATATGTTGCCCATACACTTGGGAAAGCGAGTGAGTGTGAAGTAGATGCTCAAGGTCGTATCCTAATTCCTGCTCCATTGGTTGAAGCAGCACAACTCAAAAAGAATTGTGTCATCGTAGGGCAATATGATCATGTTCAGCTTTGGGACAAAGAATTATGGGAGAACTACTACGAAGATGCTTCTTCCAAGATTGATGACATCGCTGAGAGCTTGACGGAGTTCTTGGTGTGAGCCACACTAGTGTTCTAAAAAATGAAGCGATAGAAGCCCTCCAAATTAATCCTGATGGCATCTACATTGATGCTACATTGGGACGAGGAGGGCACTCGCTTTCAATCCTAGAACAACTAGAGAATGGTCATCTATTTTGTTTTGATTTAGATTTACAGGCAATCAAAGAAAGCAAACTAGTTCTTAATGATTATCTTGATAAAGTAACATTCATCCATGATAACTTTGCTAAGATGGGTGACTATGTCACAACACCTGTTGATGGTATTTTGATGGATCTGGGGGTCTCATCACCCCAATTTGATGAAGCTAGCAGAGGCTTTAGTTATCGATTTGAAAGTCGTCTCGATATGAGAATGAATCAAGAACAAGCCTTATCTGCCTATGAAGTTGTCAATGATTATGGTGAAGAAGAACTAGTAGAGATACTGTTTAAATATGGAGAAGAGCGGTTCTCAAAACGAATTGTTAAAAACATTTTTAAAAATAGACCTATCACAACAACCTTTGAGTTAGTAGAGATTATTAAATCATCATTACCAGCTTCAGAGCTAAGAAAAAAAGGCCATCCAGCAAAGAAAACATTTCAAGCACTTCGAATTGAAGTTAATAAAGAATTAGAATCTTTAGAAAAAGCATTAGAGGTTGCGAGTGAATTATTAAAAGTTGGTGGTCACCTAGTTGTTATTACTTTCCATAGTTTAGAAGATCGTATTGTAAAGAATTACTTTAATTCATTGAGTAAGCCACCTAAAACAGATCGGCGCTTACCAATTTTAGAAGAAATAAAAGTGAACTATCGAAGTACATTAATTAATGTTTCAGAGAGTGAGCTTGAAGATAACTATCGCGCCCATAGCGCCAAAATGAGGATACTCAGTAGAAAGGGATAAATCCATGGCAAAATATAAAAAAGCAGCAAAAAGAAGATTCAACTACAATTCGATAATTGTCTTACTGTTTATCTTTTCATTCTTTGGATTTATCTATTCAAATGTTTTTGTGAGAACCAATAATGTTAATTTAAATATCGCAATTCAGGAAGTTGATGCAAAAATATCTGAAGCAAGAGTTGTTAATGAAAGCTTGTCTATTGATATACAAGAACTAGCTACTTATGATAATATAGCGGAGGTTGCTAAGGAGGCTGGTTTAACTAACCAACAAAATAACGTCGTCTCAATTCGAATCCAACCGTAATATTATGATCAAAAAACAGAGTATTAAATTCACAGTTTTACTTATATTATTTCTAATAACATTAGTCATTTTAGTGTCTAATGTTTTTGTCATTTCAGTCACTGGGTATCACTTATACACAGGAACCAACATTAAACCCCAAGCTGAAAGTATTCATATCTCAACAGAACAATTATCATCCAGAAGAGGGCGTATCTTAGATAGCTCAGGAGCCATTATTGCTCAAGATTCTCAAACCTATGACTTAATTGTTATCTTAGGAGAAAGATACAATAATGACCAAACGCCAGCCTATGTCTTAGACAAAAGACTCACAGCTGATAAAGTTGCGCCATTAATCGGGATGGATCCTCAAGAGATGTTTGCAAGAATGAATGTCGATGACCTTTATCAAGTTCAATTCGGTGATTATTCTAGACGATTAAGCTTATCAACCAAAGAAGCAATTGATAATTTGGATTTACCTGGTTTGGAATTTTATACTTCATTTGATCGAAGCTATCCACTTGGACTTTTCTCAAGTAATTTAATTGGGATTGCACGCTATGATCAAGACACACTGAAATCAAGCGGAAAGATGGGTATTGAACAAGCATTTGATGATGAACTTGTTGGAACCAATGGGACTCGTATTTTACAACAAACGTCACAAGGATATATTATTGATGATCGAACAATTCAAGAAACACCAGCCATTAATGGTAAAGACATCTATTTAACATTAGATCAGGGCATTCAAGAACAACTTGAAATGGCAATCAGAGTCACTAAGGAAGAAACTAAAGCAGAAAACTTCTTTGGTATGGTGATGGAAGCAGAGACAGGGAAGATTGTTGGAATGGCCCAAGATCCTAAGTTTGACCCTGAAGTTGAGGGGACTTTATACTCAAACTATAATTTTGATACTCAGTTTGAGCCTGGTTCAACCTTTAAAGCATTTACATATGCGGCAGCAATCGATTCTAATAATTATAATGGCGAAGAGCTATTTAATTCAGATACCTATCATATTGGTATCAATACTAACACAGGCGAATTCTTTAGATCATATGAACCAACTGAATTTGGTCGAATTCAAAATGCGGGGGGTGTCACCTTTGGCTCCACACCATTTGATAATGGCTTTAAATGGTCGAGTAATGTTGCTACAACCTTACTTTTAGAAAAAATGGGTGAAGATACCTGGTTAGAATATATGGAAGCATTTAAGTTTAACCAAGTTATTGAAACAGATAGAATGACTTCATCAAAAGGAAGCATTCAATATGATTATCCTATTGAAAAAATAAACACGACATTTGGACAGGGTATCACAGTAAATCCAACTCAAATGTTACAAGGCTATTCAGCAATCGTTAATGAAGGGACAATGGTCAAACCATATTTTATTGATCATATTGTGGATACTTCAACCAATCAAATAACGTATCAAGGTCAAACTCAAGTTGTTGGAAATCCGATTTCTGGGCAATCAGCTGATAAAGTTGTAGATTTAATGCGGCAATGTGTTGAAGATGATGATGGATTCTGTAAGGCGTATGATCTAGAGGAATCAAAAGTTATCGGTAAAACTGGAACAGCTCAAATGGTTATTGATGGAAAGTATGACCCAGATAACTATGTTTTCTCAGTAGTGTTAGGTTTACCGTATGATGATCCACAAATATTAGTGTATTTTGGGTATAGTGGTACTTATGCTAATAACTATGAAGATACCAAAACAGGAATTAATTCATTAATGAAGGCTCTCAGTTTAAAGTATGACTTGACTCAATCAGATAACCCAATCGAACTTAATGAGTTAAAGGTTTCTGAGGTTCCTCATTTAATTAATCATTCCATCGACTACGCCAGACAAGCAGTCGCAAATACTGGTTTTGAAGTCATTCGGATTGGAGAGGGTCCTCAAGTAATTTCGCAGCTTCCACTCTCAAATCAAGAAATACTCTCCAACCAAAAGTTATTCGTTCTTACTTCCCCAGATAATTGGCTTATGCCAGATATGACGGACTGGGCTCTCAAAGATATTACCAATTTCTGGTCCTTAACAGGGATTGAAGTAACATCCACAGGTAGTGGGAAAGTTATTGAACAATCAATTCCTATTGGAGCAGCAATTAATTCACAAACAAAAATTAGTGTATCACTTAAATAAGGGGACGACTATGACATATATATTCAATTTTTTACTCTCACTGATGTTAACTTTAGGACTTTACAAAATCCTTTTACCACGATTTAGAGCACTTTCATTAAATCAATCCGTCAGTGAATATTCACTTAAAGAATTCCAAGATAAACCCGTCACTCCTACGATGGGTGGTGTTATCTTTATTTTAGTTTCTCTGGTTGTTTCCTATGGTTTTGTTTTAATAACTGATCCAACCAACATTGCTTATTGGATGGTTGCTTTAACTTTCATTGGATATGGCATTATCGGCTTTGTTGATGATTATAAGATTATTAAATCAGGTAAAAATCATGGCTTAAGCTCAAAAGAAAAATTATTTTATCAAACATTAATTGTCATTATATTTTATCTCTTAGCACGAAGCTTCATTGATCCAACGATTAAAATTCCTTTTATTGCTAATCCAGTCAATTTAGGCATATTGTATATTGTGTTAGTATTATTCATGTTTGTTGGGGCATCCAATGCAGTCAATTTAACAGATGGTATGGATGGCCTGTCATCAGGCACATCAATTATTGCTTTAGCACCATTTGCTTATTTCGCACATAATCAAGGTTATATTGAACTAACGCATCTTCTTATTTCGCTGATGGGAGCCTTATTAGGCTATCTATACTACAATAAGAAACCAGCTCAGATTATGATGGGAGATGTCGGCTCATTAGCACTGGGTGGCTTATTTGCGGCAACAGCACTTGTCTTAAAGAATGAACTCTTATTAATTCTAATCGGGATTGTGTTTGTTATCGAAACGCTTTCCGTAATTATTCAGATTAGTAGTGTCAAGCTCTTTAAAAGAAAAGTCTTCCCATATACACCAATTCATTATTCATTCACTATCAAAGGTGTTAGTGAAGAGAAAACTGTTTTAATATTTTATGTGATTGGACTAATCGGAGCCCTCTTAGCCATCTTTATAGGAGGTTAATATGCAACTTAACTTAGTTTTAGGGGCCGGAAAATCCGGCTTATCGATTGCCAAGCTCCTCTTAGAAAAAGGAGAAGCTGTTTTAATTGCGGATGATAAACTATCAAAACTACCTGAAGAATTTAATCAATATCCGCTATGTATTTTGTATAGTCGTGGATTAAAATTGGACTTAGCAGAAATCGAGTATAAGCGAGTCATTAAAAGTCCTGGATTACCTCATACACACCCACTGGTTGATAAGGTTAGTCAAAAGTATTTTATGTATTCAGACATTGAAATAGCGTATGAATATGCACAAGATTTAACATTTGTCGCAATAACTGGCTCAAATGGAAAAACAACTGTCACTAAATTCTTAGAGCATATCGGAAGTCCTATGATTGTCTCAGCTGGAAATATTGGAATTCCACTTTCTGAGGTCGTTTTAAATTATGAAAACAAAATTGTCGCTTTAGAACTTAGTAGTTTTCAACTAGAAGGGATTAAGACCTTTAAGCCTAAAGTAGCAACCATTCTTAACTTGTCTCCTGACCATTTGGACCGATATTATGATGTCAATGGGTATTATAATACGAAGCTAAATGTCTATAAGAACATGAGTAAAGAAGATACATTTATTCTTAATACTGATGATATACAATTAAATAAAAGGATTAAGAATTTAAATGCGTCAGTAATTGAAGCATCCCTTGCTTATGACAAAGAGATTCATATTGATAAGGGCATTGTATATTTTAATGAAGTAGAACTATTTAAGATTAGAGATTTGAAAGTTGTTGGCACGCATAATATCTTTAATGCGATGATTGCTGCTAGTATGGCTTATGTCTTGGGCATCCCTGTTTCTCAAATACAGAAAAGAGTCAGTAGTTTTAAAGGAGTTGAACATCGCCTAGAATTTGTTTTAGAAAAAGAAGGCGTTAGTTATTTTAATGATTCAAAAGCAACCAATCCAGAAGCGACTGAAGTTGCTTTAAGGGCATTTTCTCATAATAATATCCACTTGATTTTAGGTGGATATGATAAACAGATTAGCTTTGACGTTTTAAAATCGTATCAAGATAAATGTAAATCAATTCATGCCTTTGGACAAACAAAAGCTAAAATTAAGAAACTGTTTAATGAAGCGATTGTTTCTGAGACATTGGATGAAGTTATACAGAAACTTAGTCCAGCAAAAGGGGATGTAGTTTTATTTTCACCGGCTTGTGCTTCATATGATCAATTCGATAATTATGAACAAAGAGGACATAGATTCAAGGAATTAATAACATAATTGTATAAAATTGTTAACAACAAAAGTCAACCAAACATACACAAAATGTGTATGTTTTATTTTATTATAATTATGTGAGGTAATTACATGCAATTTCATACAATGTTGAAAAAATCAATAACAATCACATACACAAAACTGAGGGTTTTGTCAAAAGCTGTTGGCGTAGATCCTTCTTATTTAAGTCGTTTTTCCAATGGTCTTATATTACCGTCAGCTCAAATAACACAACAGTTGATGATCGATTTAGGTAAGTTCTTTTTTCAATACAAAGAAGTTAAAGATGAATTTAATGTTGACACTGAAGAAGAATTAATTGATCTTTTCAGAGAAAGTATGAATAAATCAATTGAGTTAAGTCAACCTAAAATGAAGTTTAAAGAAGCTGAGTTAACAGACTATCTGTCATTAATGATTGAACTTAGAGAAGTCTTAGATGTTCTTAAAGAACCTCAAGTACTGCTGTCATTACCTAATACCCTTGATACAATGGTACAATCAATAATTGTTGATGCTGATAGCATTGAACATTCTAATAGTTTTATTTATGTAAAAGATGTTGTGTATTATGCACTTCATCCATTTGAAAATTTTCAAAAGGTGATGGTGACTCGCTTTTCACAGCCTAATCAACTCAAAGAGATTGAAATGTGTTTGGAATAGAATGCTTTTGTGATACAATGTTTACATTATGGCAATCACTGATCCAGAAATTCAATTAGCTTTAGTCCTTAGAGCAATACAGTTTGAACAAGAACACTCCATTAAATGTGATTTATCACTGATGATGGAGGTTTTTAACGAAGTCCTTTGGCAAAACAATCGACCTCTTTCTCTGTCTTGTGCAGTTGATAATATTTTTTCAATAAATAATCAAGAATTAATCTTAGCATTTATGCAGCTTAATGATGTTCCAAGTCTAAATTTCGCATATGAAATTAATTAAACACAAGCATCAAGAGCATTCGTTTCTATCGCACACTCCTAAATTGGTGAGTGCTTTTTTATCACCATTAGTTAAAGATGAAAATGAACTAATTGAATTATTAAATCCTCAATTAAGAATCTCAACACAATTTAACTTAAAAGAAGCCCTTAATCGCAAGGTAATGGTCTGTGGAGATTATGATGCTGATGGAATTTTAAGTACAACCTTACTGGTTCGTTATATTGAAAATCTTGGATTAGAGGTCGGCTATTATATTCCTAATCGTTTAAGTGAAGGATATGGAACTCGACTTGAAACAGTTGTTGCTGCTCATAAGAAGGGATATGACACAATTATTTTATTGGATAATGGTGTTATTAACACAGAAGTTCACTCTTACTGTAAAGAACAAGGACTAACATTAATTGTGATCGATCATCACCAAATACCAGAACCTGTTGTATGTGATTTACTTGTCCATCCAGATGTGATGGATGAACACTTTAAAGGGATGTGTTCAGCAGGCTTAGTTCATACTCTAATAGGTGATAAGGTTGATGAGTATGATACAGTACTTGCGGCTATCGCCACGATTGGTGATGTAATGGATTTAAGACATCAAAATAGAGCCATTGTTAAAGAGGGCATTAAACTATTAAACACCAATCACTATCCTAGTATAGAATCACTTTTAAATCGTCCTGTTGATGTGTGGGATGCAAGTACGGTTGCTTTTCAGATAGTGCCTGTTTTTAACGCTTTAGGCAGACTGGCAGATATGGGTAATGTAAATACAATCGTTAAATATTTGTTGTCTACTGATCCTATAACAATTCGCTCTTTTAGTGAACAGTTAAAGAATATCAATCAACAAAGAAAGAACTTGAGTCAAAACCAAACTCATTTAGCTTTAGATGTTATCAATGATTCTGATTTATTTCAAATTGTTCATCATCCTGATTTTCATCCAGGAATTGTAGGGATAACAGCTGGTCAAATTGCGAGCAATACACAGAAACCTGCATTAGTTTTAAGTGGTTCTCAGACTTTAAAGGGTAGTGTGAGAGCATCTGGGTTTAATGTGTATGGGTTTTTAAAACAGTTTGAAGAACGATACTTCTTAACCTTTGGGGGTCATCAATCAGCCTGTGCTTTGTCTTTGCTTGAATCTGATTTAGTTTCATTTAAAAGAGAAGTTCAAGAAGCGATGGTGTCTGTAAAGATTGATGAACTAACTTATGATGTCACAGTTGTTGAACATGATGAGATAACACTAAGCGCTTATGAAGAGCTTTTAAAATATGAACCTTTTGGGCAAGGCTTTAAACCTTATCCTCTCTATATAGAAGTGATTGTGATTGGTGTTAAAGCTTTAGGTCAGGCTGGATATTTATTAAATATTTTGCCAGTGGGTGATTTGAGAGAAGTTTTATATTTTAAAAAAGACATTAAAATTGAGGATGAAAATATGCATTTAGGTGTGATTGGGTCATTACAAATTAATAATAGAGGTCAGTTAAGTATGATTGCTGAAGCACTATTTGTGATATAATGACAGGGTATTTATGAAAGGAAACGACATGAATTTAAAAGATTACATAGCTACTATCCAAGACTACCCAATTAAGGGAGTAAATTTTAGAGATATTACTCCATTAATGGGGAATGGCGAAGCATTTGCCTTCGCTTGTAAAGAAATGACTGACTTCGCTAAAGAAGTAGGAGCAGAGATTGTTGTTGGTCCTGAATCCAGAGGGTTTATCTTTGGATGCCCAGTCGCAGCAGAATTAAAAATAGGGTTTGTCCCAGTTAGAAAACCTGGAAAATTACCACGTGAAACAGTATCATTTAAATATGAGTTAGAATATGGACACAATGAGTTACATATTCACTCTGATGCTATCAAGCCTGGTCAAAAGTGTTTAATTATTGATGACTTGTTAGCAACAGGAGGAACTGTTGATGCAACTATTAAGCTTATTGAAGAAATTGGTGGAGAAGTTGTAGGATGTGCATTCCTAATTGAGCTAAGTGATCTACATGGTCGTGATTATTTACAGAACCAAAAGGTTTTGTCATTAATGAGTTACACTGAAGACGAAGCCTAAGCTTCGTTTTCTTGCATATAAGGAGGTGATTGAATGGCCAAGAAAGAAAACATTACTCTTGATGATTTACAAGAACAGGTGAGAACCTATATTTTTAACGAGGACGATTTAAATAAAATAGAGAAAGCCATTCAATACTCTGAAGAAAAACATGCAGGGCAATTAAGAAAATCAGGTGAACTTTATTTTACTCATTTAGTGAATGTTGCTTATATTTTAAGCACGCTTCATGTTTCGCCAGTAACAATCATAGCGGGTCTTTTACATGATGTAATCGAAGACTGTGATGTATCACCTGAAGAATTAAGTGCTGAATTTGGCGAAGAAGTAACAGGCTTAGTTGAGTCTGTGACGAAAATTGGTAATATTAAATTTAAAGATGAAAAAGAATACTTAGCAGAAAATCATCGCAAGATATTAATTGCGATGGCACACGATATTCGAGTTATTTATATTAAACTTGTTGATAGACTGCACAATATGCGAACACTTAAGTTTCAGCCTGAATATAAACAAAAGAAAATTGCAAATGAGACTTTATCAGTGTATGCTCCGATTGCGCATCGATTAGGGATTAGTGAGATTAAGAATGAGCTTGAAGACTTATCATTTTATTATTTAGATCAAAGAGAATATTATGATATTGCTCAAAAAATTGAAATGCGCAAAACTCAACGTGATGCTCAAGTTGCGTCAATGATTGATCATATTTCAGCCTTATTAATTAAGAACTCAATCCCACATCGAGTTTTTGGTCGTTCTAAACATTTATATTCGATTCATAAAAAGATGGTTACAAAAAACAAACGCTTTGACGAAATCTTAGACTTACTAGCAATTCGAATTATTACTGAAGATGAAGTGTCTTGTTATGAAATACTAGGACATATACATGCTCAATACCGCCCAATACCAGGACGTCTCAAGGATTATATTGCGGTTCCTAAAATGAACATGTATCAATCACTGCATACAACAATTGTGGGTGATGATGGCCATATCTTTGAAATACAAATTCGAACTGAACGAATGGATCAAATTGCTGAGCGAGGGGTTGCGGCGCATTGGCGATATAAAGAGGGCGAATCTTCAGCCATGGAGAATCAGCGTGAAATTGAAGAAAGACTGGCATGGTTTAGAGATCTTGAAGTCTTGGATAATGAAGACGCAACAACCTATATGGAAACTCTTCAAAAGGATGTTTTTGAGGCGAATGTATATGTGATGAGTCCAAATGGACGAGTTATTGATTTACCTAATGGCGCCACACCGATTGATTTTGCGTATAGAATTCATACCGAGGTAGGTGACTCAGCCATTGGTAGTATTGTTAATGGGACTTTAGTTCCATTAAACACAATTCTTAAGACGGGTGATGTGGTTCAGATTAGGACATCTAAAACATCATCAGGTCCTTCTGAGGACTGGTTGAAATTTGTTAAAACGAATCGAGCTCGTTCTAAAATTAAAAACTTCTTCTTAAAGAAAGAACAAGAGTCACGTCAAGTAAATATTACGAAGGGCGAACAAATGTTTAAAGAAGAATTGAAGAAACGTAATCTTGATGAAAAAGAATACTTTGTTCGTAGTAAACTTGAACCACTGTACAATCAGTTTAGTTTACGAAACTATGATGACTTTATGAATGCGATTGGTGTTAAGTCACTATCATTACAGAGAGTCTTTGAGAAACTTGATCCAAAGCGTAATATTTTGAGTGAATTTGGTCGATTGTTTACTGGACAACCTGAACCACCTCGTCGTAAGGTATCAAAATCTGGGATTAAGGTTGAAGGTGTTGATACGATGATGATTAGTATTGCCCAATGTTGTTCACCAGTAAGAGGGGATGAGATTATTGGCTATATTACTAAGGGTAAAGGTGTAAAGGTTCATCGTGTGGACTGTCCAAATATTATAAATGAGCGTTCTCGTCTAATTGATGTTGAGTGGGATGAGGAATTTGAAACAGGAACTTATGAAGCAGCTTTATCGATTAATGCCTATGATCGACAGTTTTTATTAACGGATATTGTTACTGCTATTTCTCAATCTAAGGCGAGTATTACATATGTCAATGCTCAGATTGATGAGGATAAGATACATTCTATTATTTCATTACGTGTGTCTGTTAAAAACTCTGAAGAGCTTAGAGTTGTGATGGCGAATATTCGTAAAGTGGATTCAGTGATTGATATTAGCCGTAAACAATTGTAAGAATTTTCAGAAAGTTTCTGTTGACTTATGAAAATGGTGGTGCTATGATACTTGCAGTTAGCGAAAGGAGAACCCCAATGTTTAAAACTTCAGTTATGATGATGATGCGTAATTCAATTAATCATGGGGACATCTCTTGTAGGTAGCGTCATCTTTTTTAGTTGATATTATTGAAGCAGGAAGTGTTCCTTCCTGTTTTTTTATTTTTAGAGGGGAGTTTGTATGATTGAGTTTAATAATGTGAGTAAACATTTTGATGAGGTTATTGCTTTAGAGAATATTAATCTTACCATTAAAAAGAATGATTTCTTTGGTGTGATTGGTATGAGTGGAGCTGGTAAATCGACACTTATTCGGTTAATTAATGGATTAATCTTACCTGATGAAGGGCGTGTTGATGTCAATGGTTTATCTCTATCTTTACTTAAAGAAAGAGAGTTGAATAAATTAAGACAGACAATTGGTATGATTTTTCAGCATTTCAACTTAATTAATCAAAAAGATGTTCTAGATAATGTCACCTTGCCTTTAAAGCTTCAAGGGGTTAGTAAAGCAGAGAGAAAAGAAAAAGGGTTAGAAATGTTGAGGCTTGTTCAATTAGAGGATAAAGCTGATGCATATCCAGCACAATTATCCGGGGGACAAAAACAAAGAGTGGCCATTGCTAGAGCCCTAATTAATGATGTGGATATTCTCTTATGTGATGAGGCAACATCTTCATTAGATCCAATAAGTACTCAATCAATTTTAGATTTACTTAAAGACTTACACAAGAAGTTAAATTTGACGATTGTAATGATTACTCATGAAATGAAGGTTATTCAACAAGTTTGCCATAAAATGGCTGTTTTAGATAATGGTAAATTGGTTGAAACAGGGCGGGTGAAAGATATCTTTACACATCCTACTCATCCTAAGACTAAAGAACTCTTATTTGTTCAAGATACAACTGACTTTAGTAACAAAGATAAACCACAGTTGAGGCTGATCTTTGATGGATATAACGCATTTGAACCAATTATTTCTGAACTTGTGTTGCAGACTGAACAAGCGGTTAATATCTTGTGGGCTAATACCCAAGAAGTTGAAGAATTAGTGTATGGACAAATGTTAATTCAGGTTCCTAGTTTATCGCAAGAACTATTAGATTTCTTAGATGGACGAAATATTACATATCAAGTGGAGGGCAAATTATGATTGATGTTTTTATAAAAGAAACTGGTAATACGATTATCATGACTTTGTTGTCCAGCTTAATTGCGTTTGTTATCGGTGGCTTGTTGGGAGTATTATTAACGTTTATTAAAAAAGGGGGGCTCAAGGAAAACTTAACCTTGTATCGAATTTTGGATGTTGTTATAAATTTAATACGTTCAGTTCCATTTGTTATTTTGTTGGTCGTATTAATGCCTTATACACGCTCATTAGTAGGCTCATCAATTGGTGTTAAAGCGATGATTGTGCCGCTGGCATTAGCAGCTATTCCATTTGTGGGAAGACTGTTTGAGAATGTTTTTTCAGAAGTTGATCAGAACTTAATTGAAATGGCACAGTCTTTAGGAGCGAGTCCTTTTCAAATCTTAAAAGAAGTTATTTTAGTAGAGTCATGGCCATTGTTGATTCAAAACATGGCAGTCGCAATGGTGACGATTCTTGGATATGGTGCGATGGCTGGGTTTACTGGCGCAGGAGGTTTAGGTATGTTGGCGATATCTTATGGGTATTATCGACCACGTCAAGATATCATGTTGATTGCTGTTATTGGACTTGTTGTATTAGTTCAAATTATTGAATTTATTGGCAATCGTTTATCACAACGACTTAATCATAAAAAATAGAAGGATGGTAAAGAAAATGATTAGAAAAATTGTAGCAATTGCATTAGTAAGTTTAATATTAATAGGATGTGGTAGTGAACCATCAGATCCAGATAAAATTGTTGTCGGGGCATCTATAGTGCCGCATGCAGAAATTTTAGAAGAAGCTCGAGATGCCTTAAAAGAAAAAGGATATGAACTAGAAATAGTTGAGTATACAGATTATGTACAACCAAATCTAGCTTTAGATGCTAAAGACTTAGATGCTAACTATTTCCAACACGGTCCATATCTTGAATTTTTCAATGAAGAGCATAACTTAACCAATGTTTCTGTGGGTAAGATTCACTATGAACCATTTGGGATTTATCGTGGGTCTAAGAGCGAATTATCAGAATTAGAGTCTGGTGATAAAATCTCTGTCCCTAATGATACAACAAATGAAGCTCGTGCTTTAGCTTTATTAGAACAAGAAGGTCTTATTACCCTTAATGAAGAGGCAGGGTTAAATGCGACTAAACTTGATATTATTGAGAATCCTTTAAACTTAGATATCATTGAGCTTGATGCTGCCCAACTTGCGAAGTCAATTGATGATGTTGCGTTCTCTGTTATTAATGGTAACTTTGCTTTACAAGATGGTTTGACTGCTGATGATGTGGTTGCTTTTGAGAGTAAGGATTCAGTTGGTGCAGAAACATTTGCGAATGTTGTAGCTGTTAGAGAGTCTGACAAAGACTCTGAAAAGACGAAAGCATTAATTGATGTGCTTCAAACTGATGCGATTAGAGAATTCATTGCTGAAAAGTATAAGGGTGCTGTTGAGGCAAGTTATTAAGATTGGTTAATTGATTGAGTTGCTAGAAGTACTGTTATTTGGTATACTTATTAAGAATTCCAATGACAGAGAAAAAGAATCTGAAGTAGTCTGTAGAGAATGAGTGCTTGGTGAAAACTCATGACCTTTAGAGAGATAAGACACTTTGTCGGATGATCTAAACAATCACGTGTGTTGCGCGTTAAGCAAGTCGAGTATAAAGTCAAGGTGGTACCACGCTAAAAGCGTCCTAGTATCGCCTTTTTTATGATTTAAAGGAGGAAAAAAGATGATTAAAGCCCCTCGAGGAACCCAGGATATTTATGGGGAAGAAGCTAGAAAATGGCAGATTATTGAACAAACAATTTTAGATGTCGCAAAAAAATTTGGATTAACTGAAATGAGGACGCCAGAGTTTGAACATACTGAGGTCTTTGCTCGGGAGAATGATTCGAGTGATGTTGTAAACAAAGAAATGTACACTTTTAAGGATAATGGGGGTCGCAGCATGACGCTGAAGCCTGAGGGGACTGCTGGTTTAATTAGAGCTTATATTTCTAATAAACTGTATAACAATCCAGAACCTCTTCAAAAGTATTTCTACATTAGTCCTGTATTTCGTTATGATAGACCACAAAAGGGACGATTTCGTATCCACCACCAATTTGGTGTTGAGTTGTTAGGTGTAAGCAGTCCACTGGTTGATGTTGAGGCGATATTAATTGGATTAGATTTCTTGCGCCAATTTGAAGTGAGTGACTTCACCATCTATCTCAATACTTTAGGTGATGAACAATCAAGGCATAATTATCGTGAAGCCCTTAAGGAACATTTCAAACCACATTTACATGAATTATGTACTGATTGCCATAGACGGTATGAACAAAATCCACTACGAATATTGGATTGTAAAGTTGATGCAGAGCATGAAAGTGTTAAGTCAGCACCGATTACGAGTGATTATCTAACAGATGAAGCGAAAAAATATTTTGAAAAAGTTAAACAACTACTGACGGATAATAATGTTTCCTATGTAATTGATGAACATTTAGTGAGAGGCCTAGATTACTACACACATACTGTATTTGAGGTTAAACCTAATAATTTAGATGCAGCCCAAAATACACTCTTTGGTGGAGGTCACTATGATCACTTAGTTTCACAATTAGGTGGTCCTGATATTCCTAGTGTTGGTTTTGGGATGGGGATTGAAAGGTTCTTATTGACTTTAGAAGATGAGGGCATTGAGCTATTGGATGAAGAATCAATTGATGTGTATGGAATTGGATTGGGTGAAGAGGCTCAATCAGCAATGGTTAAGATTATTAATGATATTCGTATCCAAGGATTTGCGGCTGAGATGGATGTGCTTAATCGGAGCTTAAAGGCTCAATTTAAATCAGCTGATCGCTATAATGCTAAAGTAATTCTAATATTGGGTGAGAATGAATTAAAGGAAAACAAGATAACATTAAAGAATACTGAGACCCAAGAACAACAAGTTATTGGCTTAGATGAATTAGAACAAGTATTAGCACTTGAGATATTTGGTAATATATTACAAGATTTGGAGGATATTGGAATATGATGAGAACACATACCAATGGTGAATTAAGAAGAGAACATGAAAACCTAGAAGTCCAATTAGTTGGTTGGGTTAGTAAACGACGTGATTTTGGAAAAATTGTCTTTATTGATTTAAGAGATAGAACAGGGATTACTCAAATTGTTTTTGATCAGGAGGAGGCCCATAACTTAAAATCTGAATATTTAATTTCAGTTAAAGGTAAAGTAACATTAAGAAAAGATCCTAATCCTAAATTAAAAACAGGTGAGATTGAGGTTATAGGTGAAGAATTAGAGTTAATTAATAAATCTAGACAAACACCACTACTTATTCAAGATGAAACAGATGCTTTGGAAGAAACAAGACTTAAGTATCGTTACTTAGATTTACGCCGTCCAATCATGCAAGATCGTTTATTTAAGCGTGCTCAAATAACGAAAGAAATGAGACGTTATCTTGACGATGAAGGCTTTATTGAAGTGGAAACACCAATGCTGACAAAATCAACACCTGAGGGCAGTCGTGAGTACTTAGTTCCTTCGCGTGTTCATGAGGGAGAGTTTTATGCTTTAGCTCAATCTCCTCAAATATTTAAACAATTATTAATGATTTCTGGTTTTGAGCGTTATTATCAAATAGCCCGTTGTTTTAGGGATGAAGACTTAAGAGCAGATAGACAACTAGACTTTACTCAAGTTGATATTGAGGCATCCTTCTTAACTGAACAAGAGTTTCAAACCTATTTAGAAAAGATGATGATTCGTGTCTTTAATAATGTCTTAGATAGAGAACTTGAGGCACCATTTAAACGCTTAACATTCTTTGATGCGTTAGATAAGTATGGCACCGATAAACCAGACTTACGTTTTAATCATCAATTAGTCACTTTAAATGAAATCTTTAAAGAATCTGAATTTAAAGTGTTCCAAGGGGATGTCTCGATTAAAGGTCTAGTGATGGAGAATGCTGCCAACAGTACTCGTCGTGAAATTGATGGTTATACTGATTTAGTCAAGAAGTATGGCGCGAAAGGTTTAGTGACACTTAAATATCAAGAGGGTACTTTAAGTGGTCCAGCTGCTAAATTTTTATCCGATGAAGAAATGACTAATCTAATTTCAACTCTTAATTTAAAAGACAATGATTTAATCAGTATTGTGGCGGATGAATGGGAAACAGCGTGTAATGCTTTAGGTGCACTTCGTCTTCACTTTAGAGACAAATATGATTTAATTGAAGACAAGGAGGCATTTGAATTTGTTTGGATTGTTGATTTCCCAATGTTTGAAGAAGATCCTGAAACAGGTCATTTAGTGGCTCGTCATCATCCATTCACGCGTCCTCAAATCACTGATATTAAAGAACTGGATGAGAAGCCTCTAGAGCTTCTGGCTCATGCTTATGATTTAGTTCTAAATGGTTTTGAAGTCGCAGGTGGCTCAATGAGAATCTATGATGGTGATATGCAGGCTAAATTCTTTGAGTTAATTGGTTTCACACCTGAGGAAATTAAAAATCGTTTTGGTTTCTTTATTGATGCCTTTGATTATGGAACTCCGCCTCATGGAGGGATTGCTTTTGGATTAGATCGACTTGCTATGGTTTTAACTCATTCTGATTCAATCCGTGATGTCATTGCATTTCCTAAGAATGCATCAGCTAGAGATCCACTGACAAATGCTCCAACACCAGTCACTGATAAACAACTGGATGAGTTACATTTAAAAATTAAGAAAGATTAATAATAGCTAAGAAAAACGACTATGTGATTAGTCGTTTTTTTAAGAAATTGATTTGAATGTAATTGTTTCTTGATAGATTCCATCACTATAGTCTAAGAATCCTTTGGTCCAAATAGCAGCAAGTCCTGACTTATAGATATTAATTTCAAAGTTTAAGTCGTCGATATATATCTGAAACAATAAACCATCGTTAAATACCATATCGATTATCTCGCCTTGGTCACTTAGTTCTTCATAAGTTGCCAGGATTATTTCTTTTTCAAATCCTAGAACATAGCTTAAAGCATTAATCTGAGGTTGTGTTAAGCCTTTGATGTCAAGGGCATATATAGGATCTATGCCTAATACTTCGATTTCTTGTGAAATCGTAGGATGAGTTTCTAGATATCGCAAGATAAAATTTAATATTGTTTCATTTTTACCCTTATTCTCTAATTTTGTAACATCAACAGGTTGGGCTGGATAAGTTTCCATCATTGCACCATCATAGGTTATTACTATTTGATCACCTGCTTCAAAGTCTAAATTAGCTGGTAATGAAACAAGTTCGTTATCATCAAAGAGCAAGAGCTGATTTTCATTAGAAACAAGTACAGTACTAGTATAAGTTGCTTGTTTAAAACTACAACCGACAAGTAATATCAAAATGAGTAAAAGTTTCTTCATTTTAAGACCCTCCTCAAAGTTAGTATATCAGAATTAAGGGGTGAAAAAGTAATATTTTTGAAAGGAAAATTATTGATTATATTGTTAGCAGGACTGCTTAGGGCATTGCGTAAGTAAAACAATGATATATGAAAATATTGAAGTAAATGATTCAATGGATAAGTTGAAATAATAGCAAATAAAAAAATGACAGTTAGCTTGTCATTTTTAAATGAAATCATTATTAGTTGTTGTTTCACGGTGATGAAATTCAACAGGTACAAGGATTGTTTGAAGTTTTGCGAATGGATCCTCTAAATGATGAATGACTAAGTTTAGACATTCTTTAGCCATTTCATCGATGGGAACGTCAATCGTTGATAATGGTAGGATTGAGCTTTCATGGAACTCACTTTCAATTGTACCAATGGCCATTACCTCGACATCCTGAGGGACGTTAATGTTATTTTGATATAAATAACGAATACTTCCTAATGCGGCTGTATCAGAGAGTGAGAAAATAAAATCAGGAAGACCTTCTGTTTTATGTAAGTCACGAACAATATCGTAGCCAGATTGATGCTTGTTATTAGTTAATATTTGCTTAAACTGGATACCATTCTTTTCTAGGTATTCCTCAAAACCAAGAATACGATGCTCCAATCCTGGGAAATGGGATTCTTGATCAAGTAAAAGAACCCTGTCTCGTTTATTACGAAGAATATGCTTGGCTGCAAACTCACCGATTCGATAGTTGTCAATATTGACTGTACTATATTTTTCTAAGAAACGATTATATAAAACGATTGGAATCGAAAAGTCATTCTTATCAAGATAGTCTAAATCTTCCTGATTTGCGTTACAGACAATAGTTCCATGGTATTGTAAAAGGACCGAAGGGGTTACTACTTCATGAAGTTCGCCATTCTCATATGTAATAACAGCAAATTCAACTGGAATTTTTTGATCTCGAATGTGATTTTGAAGTCCTTTAAGGAATCGGACCATCATCGTTAAACGAAAGTCTGTCGTCATATATAAAGCAATACGATACCTGTTTGATTCAGCGCCTCGTAAAACTCGGGCTGAAAGATTAGGAGTATAGCCAATCTCTTTAGCCACTTCAAGGACGCGTTGTACTGTTTTTGGTGAAATTTTACGCTGTTTAGCCTTCCCGTTAACTACAATTGAAGCAGTTGAAGGGGAAACCCCAGCTTTTTTTGCTAGTTCCTTTATAGTTGCCATGACTTCCTCCTTTTCAACCTAAGTATAAGTAGAAATAAGGAACACCGCAAGTCTTTAAGAGTAAAATAGTTTATAATAGCTTAATATGAAGGTGTAAAACATTGAAATATATAAAAGTTGAAAAAGAAAAAGATATTAAAAAATGTTCTCAAATAGCGACAGATATATTTAGTGAGTATTACTCATCCATCCTTAGCAAAAATCAAATTGACTATATGGTTGATGCATTCTTTGATATTAATACAATGAAAGAATCTATCAATACTAATACAACCTATTTCTTTATCGTTGTCGAAAATCAAATCATAGGATATTTGGCTTATATCTTAAAACCAGATCATCTGTATCTGAGTAAGATTTATCTCTATAAAGAACAACGTCATCGTGGTTACTCAAAAAAAGTTTTTGCTTTTATTAAAGACAAAGCACTGGAGTTTAACAAGGATAAAATTATTCTAAATGTTAATAAGAACAATCAAATTGCTATAAACTCATATGAAAAGAGTGGCTTTAGAAAAATCGATGAAGTTAGGATTCCCATAGGGGAAGATTATTTCATGGATGATTATGTTTATCAATTCATAATAGAAAAGTTTTAAAAAGGCTTGCAAGCCTTTTTTTCTTGTGATACTATAATTTTGTATTATTTAAGTAGAACGTTGTACTTGGAGGAAATAATGGCACTTAGCAATCTTAAAATCATTGATTGTTCACGCGTAGTTTCAGGTCCTTATGCGACCATGATTCTGGCTGATTTTGGAGCACATGTATTAAAAGTTGAAACAATTGACCATGGTGATGATGCTAGAAGTTATGGCCCATATCGCGAAGGTGAAAGTCTTTATTTTGCGAATTTAAACAGAAATAAACATGGTATGACACTTAATCTTAAAAGTGATGAAGGGAAAGATATTTTCCTAAAGCTAATCGAAGAATGTGATGTCTTGGTAGAAAATTATCGGCCTGGTGTAATGAAGTCTTTAGGATTTGATTATGAAACATTGTCCCAAATTAATCCGCGCCTTATTTATGCATCACTGTCTGGTTTTGGACAGGAAGGTCCTTATGCATATAAACCTGGTTATGATATCATCGCTCAAGCGATGGGGGGACTTATGTCATTAACGGGTCAGGAGGGTAATCCACCGACTCGTGCAGGAAATGCAATTGGAGATGTTTTGGGAGGTTTAAATCTTACGATTGGAATTCTTGCGGCCCTTAATCATCGACATAATACAGGAGAAGGACAACATGTTGATGTGGCACTTGTTGATAGTGTGATATCAAGTCTTGAGAATGCTTTTACTCGTTATCATGAAAGCCAAGAAAATCCAGCACGAATTGGAAATCGGTATGCGGCCATTAGTCCTTATGATTCATTTAGAGCCAAAGACGGCTATCTCATTATAGCTTGTGGTAATCATGAATTATTTAAAATATTAGCAACCGAAGTCCTTAATAAGCCAGAGCTCATAAATGACGATCGATTTAGTGATAATCAAAGAAGAGTTGATAACCAACATATCTTAAAAGAAATAATTGAAACACATTTTAAGGATACTTCTAGTGATGAAGTGATGAGATTGTGTGAGAATGCAAAAATACCATGTTCACGGATTAATACCCTAGAAGATATTGTGAATGATCAACATTTTGTTAAAGCACGTGAGATGTTTGTTGATTTAGAGCATCCTGTGATAGGAAAAATGAAAGTGAATGGTAATCCAATTAAATTAAGTAAGGGAGGTGTTCGGTTTAAGAAGGCAGCACCACTATTATCCCAAGATACCAATCAAGTATTGGCTGATCTAGGGTTTAATGAAACAGAAATTCAAGAATTAAAAAACAAGAAAGTTGTTTAAGGAGGAAAAATGAAAACGATTCGAATAGGCGGCGGCCAAGGGTTTTGGGGAGATTCCCCAGATGCCGCAATTAATCAAGTCAAAGACGGCAATCTTAATTATCTAGCCTGTGATTATTTAGCAGAACTTACTTTGTCAATCATGCAAAGACAAAAGCTAAAGAATCCAAATGCTGGATATGCACGTGATTTTATTTCACTTATGAGTGAAATCGCAAAAGAAGCAAAAGAAAAAGACATTACTGTTATTTCCAATGCAGGGGGTATGAATGTACTGGCCTGTGTCAATGCACTAAAAGATGTGATTAAAAAACAAGGCATCAAAAACTATCGTATCGGATATGTTTTAGGGGATGACATTCATCATAAAGTAGAAGGCTTAATGTTGGATGGAGAAGAATTCAGAAGCATTGATACTGATGAAACTATGCATCCAATTGTTAAAGACATTGTTAATGTCAATGCATATTATGGATACGAAGCGATTGAAGCATGTTTAAAACTAGATGTTGATGTAATCATCACAGGAAGAGCTACTGACTCAGCATTATTCTTAGCACCTTTAGCCCATGAGTTTGGCTATAAGAATACTGATTGGGATAAACTGGCACAAGGTATTATGGTTGGTCATATGCTTGAATGTGGTGGACAAGCATCAGGTGGTAACTATGATTATGGTTGGCAAGATGTTGAAAACATGGAGAATCTTGGCTTCCCAATTGCTGAAATTACTGAAGATAAGTTTTTCATCACTAAAACAGAAACAAGTGGTGGTCTTATCACTGAACAGTCCTTAAAAGAACAAATTCTTTATGAAGTACATGATCCAGCTAATTACATAACACCAGATGTTGTGGTTGACATTAGTGAGGTTACTCTTAAAGAAGTTGGTAAAGACCGCGTCGAAGTAGCAAACATCAAGGGCAAACCACGTCCTGATACTTTGAAACTTAGTGTTGGATATCATGCAGGCTACAAAGTAGTGACTCATCTAGCATTTGCTTGGCCTGATGCTGTTAAAAAAGCTCAAAAGGCTGCTGAGATTATTTTCAATAAAATGGAAAAGAAGAATCTTGTATATCAAGAAAAACAAATCGATTATCTTGGCTTAAATTCATTACATCTTGATGTTAGTAACACATCAGAAGAAATGATTGAAAATCAAAATGAAGTGGTCTTACGTATTGCGCTAAGAACTCAAAGTATTGATGAAGCTAAGAAGATTATTCCAGAAATTGCGCCATTACAACTTAATGGTCCTCCTGGTTCAAGTTTCTTTGGTGGAAGATCACGCCCAACAGAAGTTATTGCGTTATGGCCAACATTCATTCACCGTAAATATGTTGAATTAACACAACATGTAGAGGAGGTTAACTAATGGCTAAAGTATATTTAAAAGATATTGCTCATGCTCGTTCAGGAGATAAGGGTGATACAAGTAACATTTGTGTATTTGCTCGTGATCCAAAAGACTATGATTTCTTGAAAGAAGTTCTGACTGTACAAAGAGTGCATGAACACTTTGGGGACATGGTAAAAGGGGATATCAAGCGTTATGAAGTAGCAAGTCTTAATGGTTTCAACTTTGTGATGAAGCATGCCTTGGGAGGCGGTGCGACTCAATCACTAAGACAAGATACACTTGGAAAATCAATGGCTTCAGGCTTAATGCGTTTAGTCGTAGATTACCCACAAGAACAAGAAAAGGAGGAAGAAAATGTCGAAATCAAGTAGTTATTCTGGATTTTATAAATTATCTGTTGAAGAAAGGCTACAAAAAGTTGGTGAATTCGCAGATTTAACTCAAGAAGAATTAAATCTCATTGCTGATAGTAACCATTTACCAATTGAAACAGCTGACCACATGATTGAAAATGTTATTGGTCGTTTCAGTTTGCCACTGTCAGTGGGTGTGAACTTTGTAATCAATGGTAAGGACGTCCTTGTACCAATGGTTACAGAAGAAGCATCAGTTGTTGCGGCAGCTAGTAATGCAGCTAAAATGGCTCGCTCACTTGGAGGATTTAAAACAAGTTATACTGGATCAATTATGATTGCTCAAGTTCAACTTGTTGGAATTAAAGATCCAAATGGTGCACGTCTAGCAATTCTAAGCCAAAAAGAGAAGATTAAAGAAATCTGTAATGAAAAAGATCCATACTTAGTAAATCATGGCGGAGGTTTCTCTGATTTAGAAGTTAGACTTGTTGAAACTGATAAAGGAACAATGGTTGTTACCCACTTAAAGGTTGACACTCTTGATGCAATGGGAGCAAATGCAGTTAACACAATGGCAGAAGCAGTTGCGCCATTCTTAGAAGAAATAACTGGTGGTCAAGTATTCTTAAGAATTTTATCAAACCTTGCGGTTCATCGACTGGCTCGTGCACATGTTGAGGTTGATAAAGAAGTCTTAGGTGGTGAAGAGACAGTTGATAAGATTTTATTGGCTTATGCATTCGCAAAAAATGATCCATTTAGAGCAGCGACTCATAACAAAGGAATCATGAATGGTGTTATTCCTGTAGTCTTGGCTACTGGTAATGATACTCGCGCTATTGAATCAGGCGCTCATGCATATGCAGCCCGTAATGGACAATATACATCACTAACAACTTGGGAGAAAAACGAAAAAGGAAATTTAGTAGGAACTATTGAGTTGCCAATGGCAGTTGGTTTAGTTGGGGGAGCTACTAAGATCCATCCTATTGCTAAAGTTGCAATTAAAATTCTTGATATCACTAA
>LSQX01402142.1_pt1 | contig 59086 bp, 61 predicted proteins | sample 654561 | NCBI WGS metagenome assembly LSQX01 (sample SAMN04489861, study PRJNA283612) | anaerobic digester metagenome | isolation source: 4 biogas reactors fed with cattle manure at either 37C or 55C with and... | place: Denmark: Kongens Lyngby | collected 2014
TTTTGCCAGCACCATTTGGACCGAGGAATCCGAAGACAGTCCCTTGTCGTACCGACAGGGAAATCCCTTTCAAAGCATCAACCTCCCGATATCGTTTTGTAATGTGATCAACTTCAATCATTGCCATGATACTTTCTCCCGTATACAAGGTATGCCACCGGACCCAGCAGGTTCACGAACAGGAAGACCAACAGCCAGGCTGTTCTTGATAAACCGTTCAGGGATTCCCGTTTCATCCAGTCTTTCAGGCACACCGCCTTTAAAATCAGTTCCATCACCACGAGCGGGGCTAAAAGCAGTATCATTTCTCCATTCATGATTCTCCTCCTTTTTAAGGTACCGAACAGAACCCGGGAGCGGAATCCAGTTAAATTGCAAGGTAAGTAAAACTGTTGCAACGAATGGATGAATTGCCCGTTCGTACGCGGGACGTACCCCCGGTCTATTCCGGATGGATGACCGTTGAATTCCGAACCTACCCTATCGCATTCTTCCAGGACAGGTCAGAACCTCCGGGATACTCGAAAGGAATCGGCTGTCCCTGGATTCAAGGCTGATGAAGAACCTAGCGCCATCAAGGCTCGCATCTCGCTCACAATATCCTTCTTCGAAATCAGGATACTGTCGACCTTTACAACCAAAAAATTTGAGAACCAATCTTACAAAACATCTGAATCGTTTCATGTATGCCTCCTGAGCGAGACACTACGATTCTGTGGAAATGGTTAATAGTCCGAATTATTACGTAAATAGCAATATGCAATCATTACGTAGGATTACGTAACGGGAACATCTTGTTGATCAACTCGAGTTTTGTCGATACCGAACACTTTTTGAATATTCGGTAGATATGCGTTTCGACGGTTCTTGGGGAGAGCGACAGTTGGAATGCGATTTCCTTGTATGACATGCCGTCCACGAGCAATCTCACTATCTCCTGTTCCCTCTCGGAGAGCTTGTACCGATCATGGAAATTATCCATCTGATTTCTTTCCCTGATGCCGATGGAGGAAAATTCACGTAGGTAAATCATCGCATCGTTCAGGCACCATACGATGATATACACCGCAGAAACGAAGGGGTCGAACCCAGGCCTGTGCAGGTTTGGAAACACGTTGAAAATGATTGCGTACCAGCTGAAAAACAAGAAGGCAACTGACGAAATCACCAAGAACGAACGCATTCTTTTTGCTCGGTAGGACTGTTGCTGGCGGATGCGGGCAAAAGCATAGAGAAACGAACTGCCCACCAAAGCGTTGAAAAGCACGGTGACATAGGGACCGATCACCACCGAACGGAGGAATCCCAAAAAGATCAGCAATCCAAGGGTCCCGCAACCTACAATGACGGAGATTTTTTTAGAATCCTTCGAAATCGCGCCAGTGATGATGGTATCGAGAAACAACGGAATCCGATGGAACACCATGATTGTGAACGCATAGCGAATCAGCGTGTTGACCGTCAATATGGAACGGGCTTCCCGCTTCAACACCGTCAGGTAGACAAACCCGATGAATTGGAAGAGAAACCACATCCACGAAAGACCAATGTACCAAAGATACTGGTCGAACATGATGTGGCGATTTGTCTTTCTGGAAACAAGGGTCAGAAAAAAGGTCCCGAACAGGAGAGAAAATCCCACGATATTCAGCCAGAATGCAACGATTTCCACAAATCATACTCCTACACCCAGTTTATTCGGTATATGATATTTTGTCGATTATAAGTTTTACATCAGCCCATCATCTCTGATTCACACGCATCCTTCGTCTGAAAAGGTAAGTAGCCGCATATTTTCTTTGCCCACCATACTTCAATCCATGCGATAATGGAAACACCACATAAATCCTTACAGCACTTCAAAAGGAAGTCTGGCTGCCCCATTTTCAATGTGTTCACCAAAAGGACTGTATGGAATCAAGGATATTCCGATATTGCGAGGAGGACCCGAGAATGTATGGCTCATATGTTGCTTTCATTGCAGAAAAACAAATACTACTCAATACCGCGTTTGTCCTTATTGATTGAAGCAATGAACTTTTTATGTCAACTTTAATAGAAAGCTACACTTTAATATTGTCACTTGCAGAGAGCTGAAATATGTTTAATGGTGCTTTCATTGCGCATTTCAATGTCGTGGGTGATTTGTTTTTTCTCGATCATGACTGCTTGAAGCCTTGATGGATTGTGAGAGCAAAAATAGAGAGTGACATGAAAAAATTGGTGGTGGAGGGCCCCAGGGTGACAGGGGAATTGGCGGTATTGCAGTTGCTTGAACGAGGTAAGCGACACTTAGGCCAAGATGAATAAGATCCTGCTATCAGTAATAACACCATTATTTTGCCTTCTATGAAAGACTTTGTCATCTCATACTGAACCTGGGGTTTCACTCGTTCTTGGCTTCCGCAGTTAAGTTGTTAGAAAATGGTCAATAACTAGTTTATGTAAAAACAAATAGAAGCCTTATTCATACCACTTTTTCATGCACTAAGTCAGATCTGTTTTCCGTGTTTTTCAGTTCCGTCATCGTGCACCGAATCGTTATAATGCCCAGATCCAAGACAGATCCGATACGAGCCAAAATATTGCCGAAGTAACTTCATGCGTACGGTATCACTTGAGAACCAACGGGGTAACGCTTCAGAGCCATTCAAGTGGCTTTGAAGCGTTAGTACACGCAGTATATATCCAGAAGGTTCAAAGTTTGCCTTATTAGCGGTATTTAGATAGGAATTATATATACAAAATGTATATAATTCCTTTATATGATTATATTTAATGAATTTTCATTAGAATTGTGATACAATGTTTACATGGATTTGATCGCAGCTATAAAACACCAGATGCAAAGTGGTAACATCACGCAACTCCGGTTATGCAACCGTATTGGTATTAGTCGTTCATACCTCTATAAAATTCTCAACGGAATCCATATTCCATCGATTTTGATGGTTGAGAAGATTGCAAAGGGTTTACAAATGCGTCCATCTGATTTGATTCAATTGGCAGAAGAAATAGATCCGGATCTGATTTGCGATCAACAGTGTTCTTAAGCTTCAGCCCGTAATGACATCTTCGCCAAGTTATCAAACAGCTCTTCAGTAGCAAGAGCAATTTTCGTTACAGAACACATGGGAGTCTTCGGATAAATGTAATAGGTATCGTCAAGCGTAGACAGGTCGATACAATCACCTTTACCAAAGTACTCGTATTCGATATGGCAAGAATACATTGAGAGTACGGGTTTCTCCAATCTGAAACCTTCATTTTCAAACACGCCTTCAAGAACAAAGCCGCCCGCATCGTGGGTCAACGTAGCGTTTCCCATCGGAATATAACCACGGGCATTGGGAAGCGCCTCAACATACACGGGTATTTCATACCTATAAGTTCCACGTTCAACCTGATCACGCACCTGAAGTCTCTCGAACTCATACCAATCGGGAATATGGGGAAATTCAGTATGTAGGGATTGTTCATCATGTGCAGGACGGACAGCTTTCAAATCTCCCAAAACTCCCATCTCCCATTCTTTATGACAATTACCGCACTTGAGGAGCGCCCCTGAGGTTTCCATCTTATATTCAGTAAGGCAATGAGGGCACTGATAGAGTACCTTGTGAAGCCCTTCTGCCCTCTTAGGGTAATCAATCACGATATTATGTTCTTTTTGCCAACGGAACTCATCATATTCAAAGGCTTCACGAATAACATGGTTGATGTTTGAAACCGGCATTTTCTCAATCTTCTCCGGTGTGAGGATACATGTCATGTCGGCTTCGATGCGATTCCCACGTTTTTTCAAATTCCAACATGGTGAATTAAGATAATGACCGTGCATATTCAACACGACGACAGGAACCTTCAGCATCCGAACTATCTTTCCCAATGATGCGGGAAGTACCGCGGTCGTTCCTGCTAACGAATAACGGGCTTCAGGATAGAGCGCCAACACATCCTTCTGATCATGAAGCACTTTCTTGATATGGCGTACGGTGTTGAGGTCATTGGTAAACTTTCGTTTGCAAATACATCCGACAGAGCGTAATAACCATTCGCGTCCTATGAACCCATCAATCGCAACAACATAATTAGCACGGTTAGGAAACAATGTTGCGGTAGTTACTTTAAAATCGATGAATGCATGATGCGTGCAGAGTAAAAGAAACGGCGGTTTTATACCGTCCATTCCAACTTTGTTGATCTTTAACTTATGTAACCACACCTCTGGGTAACTCAGCAGCCAGGTGAGCGGCCTAAGTATATTCATCTGTCTTCTGGGGGGACGGTCCATATCATAACGAGGAGTGTTCCTCAAGCGATCCATTACCTTCATGTTGGCTCCAATGTGCTACCAGTGGCTACATCCACTTCATTTTTTAATGGCTTGCCAAGTGTAAACCTTGCAAGATTTTCCAGCAATATTTCTACCACTGCGTCTAGCGTCTCGGGAAGATTGATGTTCCCGGCAACATGTCCAGTTATCATTACCCTTTCATAATCCCACAGCGGATGATCCGGTGCAAGAGGTTCCGGATCGACAACATCCAAACCGACACCGAAAAACCATCCACGTTCAAGCATGGTGAGCAAAGCACCCGTATCGATTACCTTCCCCCTGCCGACATTGAGCAATATCGCATTGGGATTGGTACATTCGAGCAAAGCCAGATCGAAAAGCTTTTCCGTCTGTTGCGAAAGCGGTAATGTGATTGCGATAATATCGGCTTTTCGTATGACATTCGGTAGTTCAAAGTTTGTATATCGGCTATCAAAGTATTCCGAATCTGAATCAGCTGACCGGTTTATTCCTATCGTCCTAGCTCCAAGCATTTTTACATATCGAGCATAACGTGAACCAATATCACCGGTTCCCACTATCATGACCGTTGAATTTTCAAGTGTTTTCTTGGGGAAAGAAGAGCTCCAATGGTGTTCACGTTGTGAGTCCCTGTATAAATGGAGTGATTTGATGATATTCAGTGTCATGGAAAGCAAATGTTCCGCGACTTCTTTCCCATAGGCACCGACCGCTGATGTGAGCCTGAAAGAAGCATCGATACCGACAAATCTATCAAAACCGGCAATAGATAGTTGTAGCCATTTGAGGTTGGGAGCTTTTAGTACTAGTTCTGGTTTGACGTACCCGAATAGTACAGTCGCCCGTGAAAGCACATCCATATCAATCGTACTCGGAGTACAAAAGACGATCTCCCAATCAGGAATGACAGCTTCGATGGCAGCTTTGTGATATTCTTTCAATGGACAAGAAACCAGCAATGTTGCCAAAGGAACCTCCGAATTACCCGAAAGATGAAATACGGTAACATCATTTACCATTCCTTGCAATAACTAGTGAATAAAAGTCATGTATTTTCATCTCTATCGATAAATTATTATTTTAAAATAATTTCAAAATCATATTGCCTTTTATTTGATTTCACTGTACTTTCTAAACGGAAGTTAAACCGTGGGTATGTAATACCCGTGGTTCTGCATGGTGACGATTCGGACTTGGTGAAAGGCGATTGTACGCATGATCGGTCGACTGACAGGCTGGATGGCTACAAGTTTGATGCTAGACGCGGGGGACCGAACGCACCGTTCCTACTTTTTCAACTAATCAATCAATATTGCAAGCTCCTCCCAACGAATCATAAGATCATCAAGCATATCATTCACATATTGATAGCGTTTTGAAAGTTCTCCGAGTTGCGTCACGTCCACAGTAGCAGAACCGAATTCCATCTCCAGAGTTTCACGCTCACTCTCCAGCTCAGCTATTTTCGTTTCGATTTCTGCATATTCCTTTTTTTGAGCAAAAGTCGGTCTCGCGTTCATTCTCTTAGGCACGTCTGTTCTCTTGTGCTCCTTCGATCCGGTATCCCGGACTGTTGATGTACTTGCATATTCTTTGATCTCTTCGCTGCATTCGCCATAGGACCCCGCGAATGCCGTAATGGCTCCATCGGCATCGAAAGCAAACGTCATGGTCGTAACCTTATCCAAAAACGCCCGGTCATGTGAAATCACTAGCATGCATCCGTTAAAGTTTTTCAAATATTCTTCAAAACGGGACAATGTATCAAGATCAAGGTCATTGGTCGGTTCATCGAGTAATAAGAAATTCGGAGCATGGGCAAGGATTCCTATCAGAGCCAATCTTCGCCGTTCTCCACCTGACAACATGCCAATCGGTATTCGGTGGAAAGATTGTTCAAATCCAAAATGCTCCAAAAATTGAGAAGCTGTTAACTCCTGTTGGCTACCGATGAAGAATCGTTGGGCGATTTCTTCAATATATTCAATTACGATCTGGTTCCGATTCATGTCCCGCTCCAGTTGATCATAATAACCGAAGACTGTGTTTACTCCCACATCAACACTTCCCGAGTCACTTTCCAACCTTCCTGCGATAACATCAAAGAAGGTGGTCTTACCTGAGCCGTTTGGCCCCACGATACCGATCCGATCATGTTTGGAAAATGTATGGGAAAATGGTTGCAAGACCACCCTTCCATCGAATGATTTCGTAATATCCTGTAATTCAAGAATTTTCTTTCCCAATCTCCGATGGACTGAAGAAAACTCTGTCTGCGCTCCTTTGGAACCGTTAGTGACTTGCAGTTGCATCTGGGAGATCCTTTTGATCCGACCAGTATCTTTGCCAGTTCTTGCTTTCGGACGATGCTGCATCCACTCCAATTCCTTTTTTAGAATTACTTGCAACTTTTGTTGGTATTGTTGGTGTGCGTCCAAACGCTGCTGACGCATTTCCAAGTAGCGTTGATAGCCTGCCGGATAATGATACAACCTTTTGTTATCAATTTCTAAAATCGTTGTACAGACGGTATCCAACAGATACCTGTCATGACTAACAAAAATGCAAGCTGCTTGCATAGAAATGAGATAGTTCTCCAACCATTCTATCGTCCGGATATCCAAATGATTCGTAGGTTCATCGAGAAGCAACAAATTGCTATTGGTAGCCAATACACGAGCCAATGCTGCCTTTTTTTGCATTCCACCTGAAAGAACAGCCATTTTCTCATCTTGGTCGGGCCCGTCCAACTCATCCAAAAGAGAGATGAATGAACTTTGCATATTCCATGCCCCTGTATGTTCAATGTGGAGTAAAAGCGTAGTCAGCAGGTCGTTATCTCCGGTACGTAATGCTTCAACATATCGAGATAACAACATGATCGAAGGATGCGTTTCGGCTAGAAAAAAGTCCATTACCGTATCATTCGGTTTGTAATGCACCTCTTGCGGCAGATATCCTATCTGTATCTCCCTGGATTTGGCAATCGTCCCCGTATCGCTTTGCATCAAGCCACCTATGAGTTTCAACAGCGTGCTTTTGCCTGTTCCATTTGTACCTATCACACCCGCTTTCTCACCGGCATCCATACCAAATGAAACTGATTCGAAAAGAGGAACATCTTTCAATGTCTTGGAGACTCCATTCATCGCGAGGATATTGATTGAAGGCATAATCGTTTATAACGTCAAATCAGAGCTTGGTTGGAAGAAAATCGTATATCCTTCGGCATTTGCAAGCAACATTACCGCATACTCACCCTTTACCGCGATATACACAATACCCATATCGACTCCTTCGGAAGAACCCTGGAGCATCAATTCGGCTAACTCAGGGTAATCGACATCTTCAAAACCTGCAGAACGTAACATACCGACATACCGCTGGGCAACAGCATCATCGACCGGATCAAAAGCATATGAATAATAACCTGGCATGACAATTTGTAAAACAAGATTACCTTCAGGTTTTGGTACGTTTGATAGTGTTTCGGGCCAACGAAGAGGTCCGCTCGTACTCATGTACATACCGGATCCATCGGTAGCTTCGAACACCATCGAATCACCTTCAAATTTCCAAAGGCCTTCTTCGGTTTCAAGATACCCCGAATCTTCTGAAAATTGGCCTGAGTATCCATCGGTGCCTTCAAGATAGAGGGTTTCCCCGTCTACCCAATATTTGCCTTCTTCGTCTTCGTAATACAGTGGATCAGATGCAATTGCATCATCCGCGAACCCTACTCCAACTGTAATAAAAAGCACAACCGCTAACAGAATCCATCGATATGTTCTTTGCATGATACCACCCTCACCATTACTGTATCAAAGGCTGAATCACTTTACAATGAAAGACTGGTAATTTTAATTACCGTGAATTTGAATCATCATCCTCAGGGTAACTGTATTCACGATTCAAACCAAATCCGGGATTCTTAGGATCTTTTTTCTTCTGCTTCGGTGAGGTTTTCACACGCCATTCAGGATCCCGTTCGTAATCAACAGGCCGCTTCAATTGTTCACGGATCTTATCTTTCATATCATCCTTCTCCGACTACTTCACGATGCCATATGGCCAACCACCTATACCACCGAAATCATACACTGAAGTATATCCGAGTGCGACAAGTTTTTTTGCTGCCTGCGCACTTCTGTTGCCGCTCCGGCAGTATACAAGGATCATCGCATCCAGATCGGGTAGCATACCGGGACGTTGCGTAGCGGAGATTGTTTCGTTGGGTAATAGTGTTGCATTTTGTATATGACCTTCAGCATATTCTGAAGAAGTTCTTACATCCAAGATAATCGCATCTGGGTGAGCTTCCATCATCTCTTTGGCTTCTTGAGCCGATATCTTTTTATATGTACCTTGTGTCGACGTATCATTCGTCTTGGCCGCACATGAAACAAAGACGATTACAATCAATAAAATCAGGGCTAAGAGCAGTGTGATCTTTGTATTCATCGGTATTGACTCCTTTACCTTCTAATAATCGTTACCAGAACTTGGAAGGTCAAGGTATATCGGAATCTTTTCAGATTGTCTCACCATCAGTAGTATCTGATAGTTGTTGACATTGTACTATACTACTAGTACATTAATACAAAAGGAGTCGTAGTCCATGAAGAATGATGATGCTTCACCGATTGAATTTTCATTAGACATGCATAGCGGAGTCCCTTATTACAAACAAATAATTCTTCAAGTCGAAATAGCGATAGCGGATGGACGACTTAAAAAAGGGATTAAACTGCCTACCGTAAGAGCTCTTGCAGTTGAACTGAGTGTCAATCCCAATACCGTAGCCAGAGCATACAATGAAATGGAAATCAGAAATATTGTCGTCACCCAACAGGGTTCGGGTACGTTCATCAGTGACAAAGATATCTCTATCGATACCATTGAAAGAGAAAAAATTCTTACCGAGATCACGCGTTCATATATCTCTAAAGCATCTTCTTACGGGTTTACCCTGGAAGAATTGATTACCCATCTAACCGAACTAGGTTCCGAAATACAACCTAAGGAGACCATAATATGAATATCTTCATGAAAAAATTTGAACGAATCAAGAATCAAAAAGTATTTACATTGAAAAAAGATTTTTCATTCGGGGCCCTCTCCTTTCTTGTTCTTGCGCTCTGTCTGGCCATAGGCATAACGATCGTCAACACTATGTATAGTGCGGTGTTTTCTCAAATCATTGTATACATAGCATTTGCGTTCATCATCTCCGGTCTGATCATAGCATTACTTTCTCTTTGGTCAACGATTATAATTACGGTCGTCCTCATCTGGCTGGCGTTGCTAGGATCTTTCGGATTGATGATGTATCCGATTGCCTTGGCCGGAACGGTGGGATTGTTTTTCGGAGCATCGGTCCAACTCATATTGCAATGGGATAAAGTAATAGTCCTTCGGATGGGTAAGTTTAAGAAAGCACACGGGCCCGGGCTTCTTTTTCTCATTCCAATAATTGATAGGATTGCCGAATTTGTTGACATGCGCATCAGGGCTACCGATTTCAGTGCAGAAAAAACGCTCACTCGGGATACTGTTCCGGTGCATGTGGATGCCATCGCATTCTGGATGATCTGGGATGCAAAACAAGCAATCCTTGAAGTTGAACAGTATATTGAGGCGGTAGTGTTGTCAGCACAGACAGCTTTACGGGATGCAATCGGAAAGCACGATCTATCCGCTTTGCTTTCACGGCGTGAGGAATTGGGTAAGGAAATTCAAATCGCACTCGACGCCAAGACAAACCCGTGGGGAGTGACAATCCTTTCGATTGAAATCACCGATATCATCATTCCCAAAGAGCTTGAGGATGCATTGAGCAAGCAAGCTCAAGCTGAACGTGAAAAACAATCCCGGGTAATTCTGGCAGCCGCAGAAGTAGAAATTGCCAAGAAATTTGAAGAAGCCGCCAAAGAATATGAACACAACCCGGTAGCACTCCAATTACGCGGGATGAACATGGTCTATGAGGGGATTCGACAAAACAATTCGATGATGCTGATGCCAGCTTCGATTCTCGATAAGATGGACTTAGGAGCTACCTTGGGGACTGCGGCCTTACATAAGATCGAACTAGGAAAAAAGGAACAAAACGATGATCAGAGTTGAACAGGTGGACAAAACCTATCACACCGGGGATAGTGTGGTAAGAGCTCTCAGGAATGTCTCGATGCACATACCTGACGGACAATTCATTTCGATAGCCGGACCATCGGGATCGGGAAAGACCACCCTTCTAAACTTAATCGGATGTATAGATTCAGTTGATAAGGGTGAAATATGGATCGATGATAAAGCCGTATCAACATTGGGAAAACACGGTAAGACTGAGTTCAGGCGATCGCATCTCGGCTTCATTTTTCAAACATACAACCTCATACCCGTTCTCACAGCTTATGAAAACGTAGCATTCGTCCTTTCGATACTTTCTGTCCCTGAGGAAGAAATAAAAGAGAGAACGTTGCGTATCCTGGAAGAGGTAGGCCTTAAAGGAATGGAACAACGACGTCCTGACAAGCTTTCGGGCGGACAACAGCAACGTATCGCAATCGCCAGGGCATTAATCAAACATCCGAAAATCGTGTTGGCTGACGAACCGACTGCAAATCTCGATTCAAAAACAGGTAAAGAGATTCTCGCATTGATGAAACAGATGAATCAGCGCTATGGCACGACCTTTGTATTCTCCACACACGATCAAATGGTAATGGATTATGCCGGCAGACTGGTACAGCTCCACGACGGACAGATAGTTTCTGACGATTCAAGGAGCACGCAATGAAATTTATCATTTCGCTCGCTTTTAAGAATCTCACCCGCTATAAACGTCGAACGATCATTACTGCGATAGCGATAGCGATCGGACTGATGATGTATATCATCGTCGACAGCATGCTCATGGGTGCGGAGGCAGAATCGATGAGGAATCTTCGCTGGTACGAAACCGCATCGATTCGTATCATGAATACCGACTACTGGAACGATAGACTGTCATTTCCTTTGGATGAGGGGATTCAACATCCTGATAAAATAATTGAAGTGCTTCAGAAAAATGGATATGCAGCGACAAGCCGGATCCAATTCTTCGCCGACATGATCCTATACGGCGAAGACTTTGGTGAAGACGGTAATATTCCAGCTCTGGTGACAGCTATAGATACCGAAAGCGACAATGATGTATTCCGATTCGAACACACGCTGGTTAAAGGAACGTTTTTGGATCCGGATAGACACGAAGCTGTAATCGGTTCGTGGTTTGCCGAGGACATCGGTGCAGAACTCGGTTATCACATCACGTTGCTGGCAAGGGGGAAAGGGGGATTTTTTGAAGCCATAGACGTAAAAATCGTAGGAATAGTGAATTGCCCGAATCCGAATGTAAACCGTTCATTACTCATGGTCCCCATACAACTTATCGACGACTATTTGGCAATGGAAAAAACAGTGACAGAAATTAATATTGCGCTCTCTGACAGGGCTGATATCAACGAGGAGATTGAGAAGGTCAAACAGTTGGTCGATCCGATTGAAAAGAATATGACAATCGTCGGGTGGGAAGAACTTGCCCAAGATTTCTTGGCTATTGCAGAAGCGAAACGAGGTGGAACATCAATCATCTTATTACTGGTTTTTATCATTGCAGCGGTAGGGATATCCAATACGATGCTCATGGCAATTTATGAGCGTATCCGTGAATTGGGAATGATGAGAGCACTCGGAATGAGTGATTCGCAAATTAGGTTGACATTCATACTAGAAGCTGGCGGTATCGGGCTTATCGGTTCTATCATCGGAGTTCTATTGGGAGTTTTAGCCAACATCCCCATGGTTGTCTATGGATTCAATTTCAGTTTTATGCTCCGGGACATGGATATCGGATATAGGATCCAGAGCATTATGCATGGCTCTTGGAATCCGATTTCCATACTCGTTGCATTTTTATCCGGATTTATCCTTTCAATGGTTTCTGCCTGGATTCCCACCAGAAGGGCCCTGAAAATGGACATCCCCAAATGTTTACAGTATCGCTAAAGGAGATTGCAAAATGAAATTGACATCGATTGCGATGAGAAATATCATGCGGAATCTTCGCCGTTCCCTGTTGTCGGGAATTGCCATAGCCGTTTCAACGATGAGCATCGTATTATTATTTGCCTTCGTGCAGGGAATGATCGATGACATGGCAATGAACATTAAATCATACAGTACAGGCGAGATCAGGATTCGCAATGAAGCATATTCGGAATATGAGCGATACTCTCCTTTGCACCTCACGGTAGATTGGCCCGAAATACTACCGATCCTTGAACAAACCCCAGGCGTGAGTGCTTTTGTCCCGAGAATTCAATTTGCTGCGAGCGCCTACATGAACGGAAGTAATCATGGACTCATGGTAATGGGCAGTGATTTCAACTACGAAGATGGGTTTATCGACGTTCGAGAGATACTCAGGGAAGGAAGGCTCTGCGAGCCGGGGAAGAATGAAACGATCATGGGGGCCGGCCTTGCCAATCGATTACACCTCACCATCGGTGACAAGGTAACCTTGCTTACGAATACTGCTACTCGAGGTAGTAATGCATTTACTCTTACGATAGTAGGCATAGCGGTGTTTCCGGTAGGAGCAATGAACGCTTCTTATACCATGATTCCTTTGGACAGGGCCCAATATTTCTTGCACATGGATTCTGAAGTGCAAGAAATTCTCGTGATGGCAGATGATTCGGTCAAGGAAAATACGTTAGCCTCCTTGATAGATCAATCGATACTTGATCATACGGGAGTTCAGACCGAAGTCAAGACATGGAAACAACTGAATGATCTCATGACTTTGATGGATATTGCGTCCTATGCCTATTATGTCATCGCATTTTTCTTTTTCATCCTAGGAAGTACGGTGATCATCAATACCACGATGATGGTGATCTTTGAACGTATGCGGGAAATCGGGACTCTAGCTGCCATGGGGATGCATGGTAAAGAATTAACACGACTGTTCTTCTTGGAAGGAGCGATCATAGGTGCTATCGGGGCAGCAATAGGAGTAATTGTCGGTGTTGTGATTACTTCCTATTTCGGAATAATCGGGTTGGACTTTACCGATGCACTCAGCGGTATCGATATGGAAATGTCTTCGGTCCTCTATCCTCGTACGGATTATTGGAGAGTCCTGATTATTTATGTATATGCTGTGGCTACCGCTTCGTTGGCTACCCTCATCCCGTCCAGACGTGCATCGAAAATTGAACCAGTGGAGGCGTTGCGTTATGTCTAGAACAAACAAGAAACAAGTAATTATGGTTTTTATGATAGTCCTATTTTTTTCGAATCTCATCCATGCGATGACGGCTGAAGACATAATCAGGGCAATGGATCAAAATGAAAACTATGCTACCAGCTACATGACGGGATCTATTGCAACCACGGATCGTTTTGGTGAAAAAATCACTACATTCAAAGCTTGGTCGCAAGGTGCGTACGATTCGTTGATTGAATTCACCTCTTTAGCTGAACGAGGCCAAAAAATATTACGCAATAAAGGTGAGCTATATCTATACTATCCGGATGCTGAAGAATTAATTCGTCTGCAAGGTGCCGCTTTGCGTCAATCAGTCCTTGGTTCAGACTTATCTTACGAGGACATGACCGGAGAGAAGAACACGCTTGATATGTACACCGTGTCATTTGATAATGAAGATATAGTCCATAATCAAGCTTGTTATGTATTAACTTTAACAGCAAAATCGCGTACCGTAGCCTACCCAGTCCAGAAGATTTGGGTCGACAAAGAAACCTATATCGTCCATAAAGGACAGTATTCGAGTGCGACAGGAAGGTTGCTGAAAGAATTCGAAGTCTTAGAAACAAAAGTCATCGACAACAGAACGATTCCGGTAAAAACCAAGATATCCGATATCTTGAAAAAAGATTCCTATACGGTTATGGCTATCGAGGAGTTACAAATCGACATCCCTCTCGATGCGAACATATTCACATTGCAATCTCTCATGTGGTGAGTTCGTTATGCAAAAGAAATTATTAGCCACACTATTATTGATTATAGGTTTCTCTGTACAAATACATCCTGCCGAATCAGCTGTAGATATGAACATGTTTCTTTCTATGCAACCCGACGCATCCGCACCTAGAACCTGGTTATTCGTACCGAGTGCTCTTATCACTCTCAACCTCACTGAAACAGTCCGTGAAAACCTACGGGGCGAAATGTCTTTACGCTTTAATTATCCCGGTTCTACCCCTACCATTACCGTGAATGACCTTCTCGACAAGGTCTACGTCAAAGCACGTTTCCCCCATTTCCAATTCACCTTGGGAAAAACTCGTCTTTCATGGGGAGATGGCGTGTTATTCAACGCAGCGGACGTATTGTTTCCCGTTCGTACGGTTTCAATTGATGCTTTGAGTTTTCAACAAGCTAAGTCAAATGCGTGGCAAGCCTCCTCGCTTATCCCGATAAGCAGTTTTTCATTTATTGAAACAGCAGCATTATTTAATCAACAAGCTCCGCTCTTCCCATTGGAGCAGACCGATTTTGGCCTTCGGTTCTATTCGGGAGAACACTCAGTCAAATTCGAAACAGGTTATGCGAATAGATATACGGCACAATTCCGATTGCATATACCCTATATCGCATTGCAAGGGAATATCGGCGCAGATTGGTATCTGGCGGCCTCATGCGAATTACCTGAAAGTAACGCTGTGCTCAATCATGGTAAAACCTCGTTACAAATCAGTGGCGGATTATATTGGCTCTTACCTGTTCCATACAATGGAACCCTGTCAATTCGAATTGAAACCATGGTAAGGCCTTGGTTATCATGGAAAGAACAATCGACCGCTCAGCAGTATGCATTGCTGCTGTATTCTGAGATTTCTTATTCACCCGGAAATGATTTTTCTATCGGTCTGCGTTCAGTAGTCTCTCCCATTGATCTTTCTGCGATGATAGCACTACACGGCACCTGGAATGTGCTGCAGAATTTTACACTCATGGCCATAGGGACAACCGCCATAGGAGAACCCCACGACCTATGTTCCCTTGGCTACCCGCTCATGCTGACATTTGGAGCAACGTGGAAATATTGAATATCACCTGACGATATGTTCTGACATGAAAGAAATAAATCCATCGAAATTGGAGTCATCGCCGGTTGCCTTAATCATGAGGTGGTACCCTTTGTCATCGCCAGTCGTGATATAAGTCAATGCTGTGGCTCCATCAATCAGTGCCACATCTTCCCAATCATCCGGATTCACTCTATACCATTGATATGTCAGTATATTCTCCAAAACAGTAGCATCTTCTTGTACGACGGTGAATTCTGTTACCAATCCATATCCGGCTGCCGGGGCTTTTATACCAGTATTGGACATCGATTCGTCAACATGGTAGTTCTGGATATAACTATCGGTTGAGCAGTGCTCAGCATACATCTTATTTGAATAGTGGCCATCGTATTGCCCGCCGGTTTATGGCAAGTCTCACCCAAGTATCTGTGGAAAGATCAACACTAAAATTATTCTGTCGTGAATAGCTTGTTGAGACCATCTCATGTCTGAAGAAGAAAGTTTCCTTCAAACGGTTTGTCTTGGAAGAAATAAAGGCAAGTTGTTATTTATACAATCTTGCCTTTTGGTATGCGTGCGTATTAGATTCTGACAATCAAGATTGAACTATCATCTGATGAACAACCACATGATTCCGTAAACTATTCCGATAAGAATAAGCAACACCGGTAAAAACACGATACCGGCTGCGATCAGCATTGCCAGAAGATCGTGTTTCTCCAATGGTACTTTCTCTTCTTTGGCATGTCTTTCTTCGATTGCCTTTACGTCAAGAACTCGTTCGATTTTCTTGCGGAAGAACACTAATTATCACTCCTTAGTTTCCAACAACGGGTGGTGGCACGCCACAAAGTGGTCCTTTTCCAATTCACGCCATTCAGGGACTACCTGTGTACAAATTTCAGTGCAATATCGACACCGAGTGTGGAATTTGCACCCTTTTGGTGGTTTGATCGGACTGGGGATATCCCCTTCGAGCAAAACCGCTTCTCCGCGTTTGTTTACGTCCGTAGTTGGAATCGCTGCCAACAATGCTTCGGTATACGGGTGCAACGGTCGTTCGAAGATTCTCTTTGAATCAGCCAGTTCCATAAGATTTCCCAAATACATGACTCCGATACGGTCGCTGATGTACTTAACTACCGCAAGGTCATGAGAGATAAACAAATAGGTTAATTTTGCCTTTTCCTTTAAGTCTCTCAATAGATTTATTATCTGGGCTTGTATCGAAACATCCAAAGCGGAAACAGCCTCGTCACACACGATAAATTGGGGATTGAGGGCTAAAGACCGAGCGATACCGATTCGCTGCCTCTGTCCTCCGGAGAACTGGTGGGGATAGCGGTGAATCATATACGAAGACAACCCGCAGTCTTCCATGACCTTCATCACATATTCCTGCATCAACTCGCCATCTTCCTTGAAGAATCGGTGGGCTAACAGACCTTCACCAATAATCTGGCCAACTGTCATCCTTGGATTCAATGAAGAATACGGATCTTGGAAAATGAGTTGAAGATCCTTGCGAAGCAACCTCATCTCATCGTACTTCAACCGGGAAAGATCGATTCCCGTATCCCGTTGGGCATCGTAATGTTCAAATTCTTCGTTTCCTTTATAATGAGCTCTCATCTCATCCAACGATGTATGAACGAGCGTCATTTTTTTATCAAGTTCCGCAATCTTTTTCTTTACTTGTTTCTGAGTCGACCTGATTTCCTCTAGTTTTTTCTGTTGAGATTCAATGGGCTTGCCTTTTTTGCTTGCAAGACGAATTTTCCCTTCCACATCCGTGCCATCAAGCTCCAAATCTTTAATCTTCTCATCCAGTTGATGGCGTTCGAGTGCCAGATCGTACCACTTCAAATAAGCTTTGGAGATTTCTTCCATGTCATCGGCGACAATGAATCCACCGATGATCTGCACTATGTCCAAATACGCATCTTTTAACCGTTTTTCAGCTGCGGTATATTCATTCTGTGCATCATAAAGCTTGTAACGCGTGTCTTGTTCCGCACCTGATTCAATTCGTTTTTCCAAATCCTCAAATACGGCTTTCAACTCATCTTTTTTCCGTTGCAATTCCTTGAGGCTGTCTTTTCGTTTTGAAAGAGTCAAAAGAGTCTCTTTAACATAGGAGGGGGCAAGGTCTTCCAATAACCTTCCATAATACATTGTCTTCCCGTCAGTTTGGTGATAAAGCTGTAACAAAACCCTACCGAATGTCGACTTCCCACAACCGCTTTCACCTACCAATCCGAGGGTCTCCCCATCAAAAATCTCAACGTCGACGCCATCGAGTGCCTTAACAGATAACCGTTTGTTCTTGAGAGGGAAATATTGTTTCAGATTTGAAATCTTGAATAATACGTTCTTATCACTTTGCATTGCGCACCGCCTTGTCCGGATAATGGCACCTGATCAAATGGTGTTCATTGACAGGCAATAATTCTGGAAGTTCTTTTCTGCATTTATCTGTTGCGTACTTACACCGTGGAGCAAATTTACATCCCGGCGGCAGATCCAAGGGATGAGGAACCACGCCCGGTATGACTTCCAACTTGTCACCCGTTTCTGTTTCCAGTCTTGGAATTGATAGCATCAAACCTTCGGTATAAGGGTGTGAGAATTGACCGTAGGTAAAGATAGTATCTACAGGAGCCATCTCCACCACTTCCCCGCAATACATAACGGCCACATCATCTGCCATTTGATTGATCACTCCGAGATCATGGGTGATGAATAAGATAGAAGTACCTTTCTCTTTTTTAAGATCATTCATTAATTTTAAGATCTGGGCTTGTATCGTCACATCCAATGCGGTGGTCGGTTCATCTGCAATCAATAAATCGGGCTTGCATGCCAGAGCCATGGCTATCATGACACGTTGTCGCATCCCTCCTGAGAGTTGATGCGGATATTGTTTCGCTACTTGTTCCGGATTAGGAATTTTCACATCGCTTAACATTCTGATGGATTCTTTAGCAGCTTGTTTCTTATCCATGTCCTGGTGGACCATGAATGCTTCGCTTATCTGTTTCTCAACCGTGAAAACCGGATTCAAACTTGTCATGGGTTCTTGGAAAATAACCGAGATGGCATTTCCACGTATCGTATAAAGCTCTTTGGTGGTCAGAGAAGTAAGTTCTTGACCTTTAAATTCGATGCTACCTTCGGCAATGTATCCGTTACCGTCGAGCAATTTGAGAATACTCATGGCTGAAACAGATTTACCGCAACCGCTTTCGCCCACGACCCCGAGGGTTTTCCCGGGATCTACAGCATACGATACTCCGTTAACAGCCTTAACAATACCACGTCGAGTGGTAAAATATGTATGAAGGTTCTTTATTTCTAAAAGCGCCACCGATGGCCTCCTACCTGTCATTCGATTTAGGGTCTATGGCATCGCGCATTCCGTCTCCTGCCATGTTTATGCTGATGGTACAAAGACTCAAGGCAATCGATGGGAACACCCATCTCCACCAGTACTGCGACATAACCGTAGAGTCGTTACACCCGTATAGCATATTCCCCCATGTAGCATTCGGTTCGTTAACTCCAAATCCAAGATAGCTGAGCGATGATTCATACAACATGCACAAAGCAAAACTCAAAGTAAGGTTTACGAGAACAACTGTGATTACATTAGGTAATATATGCTTGAAAATAATTTTTACTTCCTTGATTCCCATTGCCTTTGCCGCCGTAACAAACTCTTGCTCACGGGCAGCTAGTATCTGGCCGCGCACAAGACGTGCAAGGCTAGGCCATGACAGCAAACCCAAGATGACCATGATCATGGCAATTCTTCCGGTTTCTGAAATCTTGCTTCCGATAATAGCTGAAAGAATCATTGCCAATGGCAAGAATGGAATCGCATTCACCACTTCCGCAAGTCGCATCAGAAGGATATCTATCCTTCCTCCGTAGTATCCGGAGAATGAACCGATGATGATCCCGATTATTCCGGCAATAACAACCGCGATCGCACCGATTGTCAGTGTGATTCGGCCACCGGAAACCAGGCGCGTGAACAAATCCCGACCATATTGATCGGTTCCCATCATATACCCTTTCAAGCCCCAGGTATGGATATTGCCCTTACTGTCGATCGCATAGTTCTGGAAATAGTCAGAAGACACATCAACTATATCGTTCAACTTCGGGGCATTAGCTTGCTTGAAATTATTCGATCCCCACGACTCGACACTCCCGTCATCCAACAGAACGGTAAAGTGACCTCTTCCGGCTGTGATATGAACTGTCCTGCCCTGGATATGCTCGGGGATTTCCAAAATATTGAAGTTGTCACTCCCCCATACATGCACCACACCATCGTTTGTCAGAGCAGCTGTGGCCTTGTCAGTCGTCGCTATGTCAACGACTCTGCCTTGGACTTCCTTGGGGATATAGGAAAATGGAGTTTCTCGTTGGCTGAGCACCACGACGTTGCGATCTTTTGTAATACCTAAAGCGGTGGTCGTATTGAGAACAACCTTATCCAATGTACCCTGGGCATCACCCACGGTGATGTTAACGATGTTCAGGTTGCCCCACACATACATTTTCCCACTATTATCAAGGGCTATCGATACTTGGTGCCCGGCAATTACTTGTTTGATGCTTGCCATTGATACTTCCATCGGTACCGGACTCAGCATCAACCGATTGTTTCCCCAAGTAAATACCTGACCTTTATCATTTAGTGCGAGCACATGATCCAGCCCAGCCGAAACTTGGACCACGCGACCCATATTTTTTGGCATTTCCTGGAGTTTCGCAGATAAGGTCCCCCATTGATAGACGTTCCCATCGTTATCGACTCCGACTCCGAACACCGATCCACCGTCAATCTGGGCGGTATTTCCTTTCATTTCTTTAGGAGCTCTCATGAATGACTGTGAAGGTCTTGTGTTTTGTTGGGTGGGGTCTTGATATTGCAAATCCAAGGGGTAGAAAATCGGAAGTATGAAACATGCAAGGAAAATTGCCACGAAGACATATACTCCAAGCATCGCAGTCTTTTTTTCACGGAAATTGCGCAGCATGGTCCTGTAAGGACTCTGCATCTGTTCTTCTTCAAGTAAAGATAATTTTGTGTGTTTTTGTCCAAGGAAGAGCATGCGCAGCACATCGCCAAAAGTTGATCCATGGTTCTTTTTGTTGCTCATCGTTCTCTCCTCAATCCAATTTCACACGTGGATCAGCAAGTCCATATGACAGATCCATCAACAGGTTTCCAACCAGAGCCAGTACGAGGTAGAACATTACCATCGCAAGAGAAACCGAGAAGTCCTGTTGGTTCAGGGCATCGATGATGACCTTACCCATTCCGTTCCATAAGAATGTCCGTTCGATTACCACGGATCCACTGAAGATACTTATGAACCAACCGGTCATGATCGTGATAAAAGGTATCAATGCATTACGGAAAGCATGGGAATAAATGACTACTTTTTCACTCAAACCTTTCGCTCTGGCTGTTCTGATATAATCCATGCGCAACGCCTCGATCATCGTTGCCCTCACATAACGGGTCAATCCGCCTAAAGATGTGAAGACCATAACTATCAACGGTAATGCCATATGGTATAACTTATCCAAGAACATCCGTGTCGCAGTTCCTTCCATTCCTGGAGTCTGGACACCGCTGATCGGGAATATCGGTATCTTTACGGCAAATAGGAATATGAACAGCAATGCGATTACAAAGAATGGCAGGCTATAACCAATTATAGTCACCACTTGAACGATACTGTCATAACGACTGCCTCTTCGTACAGCAGTCGAAATACCGAGCGGAATCGTGATCAAGAATACCGGTATCAATGACCATACATTTAACATGATGGTATTTTTCATCGGTACGCCAATCATATTTCTTACGGGCATCTTATATGTAATGGAATATCCAAAATCACCTTGCAAGGTGTTGAATAACCATGTGAAATACTGAATGGGAATTGGTTTGTCTAGACCAAGTTTCTTCACAGCCTCTTGGTACCTAGCTTCATATTCCTCCGGCTTCATGCTCTGTTTGTTACCCTCAAGCATGAGGCGGGCAGGATCGCCTGGAACTGATTTATATAAGGCGAAGATGAGCACCGAAGCGACTAAAAACACCACTACGATGTACACCAAGCGTTTAAGAACATATCTTAGCACGGACGCTATCCCTCCAAGGAGAATGTGTCTAAAGCAACCCATAGGGCAAGCGGTCAAACCGTTGCCCTATGGTGTTGTGAAATTTCACATGTGTGAATGAATGAATCAAGAAATTACTTCGTAACACTCGCGCGAACGATCGCGTAGCGCCAATCCCAAGTGGATGACGATTCGTATCCAACGATGCGAGGATTGAAGAAGTCATGATACATGTCGGAATACAATGGGATATCCGGCAACAATTGGTTCCAGCGTTTCTCAAAGCGGATCCACTTTTCTACCCAACCAGCGAGATCGGTAGGATCGGTTTTCTTCATATCCAAAGCGATGGATTCGAGTTCTTTATCTGCGATGAAGTTGGTGTTGTAGGTTCCGAAATACTCAGGATCGGTGCTGTAATAGTACCAGTAAGCCTGAGTGGTTGCAAAACCGGTTCCGAGGTTGAACATACCGTATACGGGCTTTTCAATGTTCTCTTTGTAGAGGTGATCAAGCAACACGGCGAAGTCAACGGTGGTACCGTTAATTTGCATGCCAATTTTCTTGACTTCAGGAACGAGCATAGCAGAGATAAGATCGGAAACCGGGTTGTTTGCAGTATTTGCCCATTCGATTACGAGAGGCATCAACGTACCGTCGACCATCTTGTAACGAAGCTCATCAACACCCTTCTGGAAGGCTTTGCCGTCTTTGTTGAGAGTCCAGCCGCCATCAACCAATTCCTGCTCAGCCTTCTGGAGGTTGTAAGCATAGGCATTGAGTTCCTGGTCGAGCTTAGCAGCATTTTCCTTGTACTCCCACATGGAAGCGCCATAGTACCCATTCACAACGATACCGAAACCGCCGGTGTATTGGCGAGCGAATTCGTTGCGGTCAAGGCTATAGGCAATTGCACGACGGACATGGTCGAACTGAGTCGGTCCGAAGTCACAAGCAAATGCGATCTTTCCATACCCATAGCGGGGATAGAAACTGTAATTGACCAAACCTTCATCATAAAGGTCAAGTCCGCGGTTAATCTGTACGCCGCCGCTGATACCCTGCAGCATGTCGATTGCACCGGTGCGCAATTCATCCATCTGGGTTGCGGTATTTGTCAATTTGACAATCAAGCGATAGATCGAACCTTTGGCGCCGTCATATTCACCGAGGAATCGTGGGTTAAGCACAACGCTTGCGGTGCTGTCGGCGGGATTGTAGTTCTCAAACTGGTAAGGACCTGAAGTAACCGTTGGATTGTAGCGATATCCGGTTCCGGGAGTAAGGATGGTCTTGCGGAGCAAGTCTGCATTGTATGCCGCAGAAAGGGTTGCGCCCTTGCCAGAATCGGTGATATCTACTCCAGGAGCCAATACGTGCATAGGAATCGGTCCGACCGATACCAACGACAAGTCGAAGAAGTAAGGAAGTTCTTCTGCTTTGATGGTGATCGAGAAGGAATAGTCTCCGAGCAGCCTGATGCCGCTGAATGAGCGGGTCTTGCCACTGTGGAAATCTTCGAATCCAACATACTCAGGACCGGTACCGTATTGGGCACCAAGTTCTACAGCTTCGGGAGATGCGGCATAAAGGATGCTAAATACATAATCCTTTGCCGTAATCTTCGAACCGTCGTTGTAGGTGAGGTTCTGGGCAATGTTGAATGTATAGGTTTTTGTCCCATCAGCATTCACTACTGCTGTGTGCGAGGGTATTGCAATCGGGTTGATGATATAACGACCTTCCTTGGTCCACACAACCGTTGCATAACCACCCATCAACTCTTTGAGGTAAGCATTGGTAGCACTATTTGTCCAGCCGTCAAAGAAATCTCCGTTTAATTGAGTAGATGAACCCAAAATAATCTGTGACTTCTCAACTGGTGCTGCTGCAGCTGCTGGGGCCGCTTCCGCTCCGCCGCCGGCGAAAACCGACCCGATAGCGACTGCGACGATCAGAAACAGAACAAGCATTCTTTTTCTCATACGCATGTCTCCTTGTGTATGTAATTCCGGTCCATTATTTTCTTCCGACCGAAGTGTTGGTTGCGGAACCGGATTTTCCTAAGTATAGAGGATTTGTCGCGTACTGTCAAAATCATTCAATAGAATATGATGAATAAAAATTAGGAATTTATACAAATTCTTTAATTATAAGGACATTAAGTTTTATTAACCATGATAATTCTTGATAATTAGATAATTAAGTAACGATATATTACAAAAAATTTTAATCGGTTTCATGCTGTAAAAAGTGTAAAGAGTACTAAATCTTGTAAATAGCATCAAGCCCTTGTTATTAATACACAAGATAATCGAATCACTGCCTATGGTATTAATTGAATCAAGCATGATTTGATGATACAGTGTCGACACTATCACAAAGCCTTTGAAGGACATACTCGAATGCATCCGATCATTGTGTTTGCTGCTTTTGTGTTTTTTGCAATCTCATACAACATGTTAGGTCCGATTACCGCTGACATCATGGCATCGACAGGGATGAGCCTGAGCGATTCCGGCCGGATTGTCAGTTTCCAACAAATCGGTTCGCTCATGGCGATCGCCTTATCGTACCTCGTCCTTCGCAGGATGAAGCAAACTACCGTTGCACTAATCGGATATGGCATTCTGATCGTTTCATTGATCTTTATTGCAGCCAGCCGCTCTGTCATGGCCCTGTTTATCCTCTATACTGCAATCGGTGTAGGATCTTTCATGGTCGATAGCGGATCCAATGCATTGTTGTCCTCTGAGTACTATCATAAACGGGCCACCTATATTTCCATGTTGCATTTCCTTTACAGTGTCGGTGCCATTTTAAGCGGTTATTTGGTACTTCCATTCAAAGGTCCCCAATGGAGATGGGCCTATGCATCGATAGGGATAATCATAGCAATTATCTTATGTATCGGTATTTTTTTCAAAAAGCATATAAATAAAGATACCCAAGATAATCCCCGGAAAGTAGACGCAACACCAAAACCTGTGAAAATTCTCCTTAAAGATCCGGCTTTCTTACTGTACACGACCGTTATAGGACTTTATATGGGAAGCCAGATCATTTGTGCCGCATGGGTTCCCGTATATGTCGAAACCGAACTGCAATTGGGACCTGCGCTCACGGCCACCTCATTGATGATGTTTTGGGTAGGAACCGCTGCCTCTCGTCTCATTATCGGTCCCCTGCTGAAGCGTGGGGCCAAACCCTACACTCTTTCAACCTGGGGCATGGTGCTGGCCGGATTGGGCTTGATAATCGCCACAATCACTGAAAATGTAGTGGTTGTGATGGTCGCAATCGGGTTGTGTGGATTTTTCAACGGAGCAACTATCCCGATGTACATGGTGGTTGTTCCTTCATGGTATCCAGGAAACGCGGCTTTTATCGCAACCAGTTATATATTTGGGGGAACGATTGGCAGGATGGTGTTCCCATATCTGGTAACGCGAATCGCAGAAGGATCTTCACTTGCATTTTCCTTGCGTTTATCGAGTATCCTTTTATTTGCATGTGCAATCCTCATTGCTCTCGTGAAACGTATTGCTCGAGATCGGACAATAGCATAGAACTCTTTAAAGTGATCCGTATTTGCATACTTGCCTCATGATATGATATCTTCAATTATATATTACCAGAGGATATTTCATATGAGATCACACAGAAAGGAATTAAAATTTCACCTTCCGACCCGCAGAGGATTGATAAACATCACCTCTCAAGTACAGCAAGCCATTGATGAAAGCGGTGTGAAAGAAGGCCTTGTCTTAGTAAACGCCATGAACATCACCGCCAGTGTGTTCATCAACGATGATGAATCGGGCTTGCATCACGATTATGAGAAGTGGTTGGAAAAACTAGCTCCTGAAAAACCCTACGCCCAATACGAACACAACGGATACGAAGACAATGCCGATGCCCATCTGAAGAGAACTATCATGGGCCGTGAAGTAGTGGTTGCCATCACCAAAGGACAACTTGATTTCGGTACGTGGGAACAGATTTTTTACTTTGAGTTTGATGGAAAACGAGATAAGCGGGTATTGGTGAAGATTATCGGGGAATAAGGCATCTTATCTCTTTAAAAGGTAATATGAAATACTTGCATTACACGTATTATATGTAGTACGATTATTGCAGGAGAATATGTTATGAGTGAATCTATTTCCGTGCGATTACCAAAAGAATTGGTAGAACGTCTAGATAATTTAGCGAAACAAACCGGAAGAACAAAAACCTATTATATCCAGGAAGCTCTCTTGGAAAAAATAAGTGATTTAGAATTGATATATTTAGCCCAAAAACGCGAAGAAGATCTCAGAGCTGGACGCAGCAAGACGCACACACTTGATGAGGTCATCGAGGCCAATGGCTTGGCAGACAAAATTTGAATCCCAAGCAGAAAAAGAACTCTCTTCTTTAGATAATTCTGTGAAAATTAGAATCCTGAAATACCTGAGGAAACTTGAGGGATGCGAAGATCCTCGTACCCTTGGCAAACCGTTGACTGAAAACTTTTATGGTTATTGGAGATACAGAGTCGGCAACTACCGAATTGTCTTTCGGATATGCGATACTGAATTGGTTATTCTGTTACTCGCCATCCGTAAGAGAGATGTTGTGTATAAGATCAAACCATAGACTTCCTACCATAATAAAAATACAGAGTCATAAGTTTTCTTTAGTATCTGCCATGAACATCACCACCTGTGTAACCATTTACGATGATGAACTTGAAATTCACGACGACCATGAGCGTTGGCTTGAAAAATTTGCCCCGAATTCACGATCAATCGTGTATTGTGAATCAAGTTGGTATGCAACCTGTATATAGAATTTTTCTTTTTGGTTTTGTGCGATAAAATTATTTTTATTTATTTTTTTACATATTTTTCAGTTAGTGTTATTTTAATTTATTTCTATTGTTAATCTTATAGAATGATACAGGTTGACACAGAAAGCTTTTACCAGAATTCTGGATTGATAAATAAGAATCATTCGTTTATATATAAAACATCTGTTTGATATCACCGGACTGGTAACCCCATGTTTGTCACATACAAAACCAATACACGGTTCTATCGGAGAATCATATGAAACGTAAAACGACACTTATTATCATCGTCTCAATCATCGTGTTGGTCCTTGCTTTGATAGGCTACAACTTCATGAGATACTTAGGGGACAACCTTCATGAGGTCGTGCAACGAGGAAATGCATTGTTCGTACGTCTGTCGATTCTAAATGGTGCCGATGTAAATGAGTGCATCCCCGACAAAATGCGGGGACCCGAAAATGATACGACTCCCCTGATACTTGCCATACAACACAATGCCAATGAAAAAGTGATTCGGCATCTGTTGGAAGCCGGAGCCGACTTGAACTTTATATATGACAATGGGAGTTCAGCATTGTTCGAAGCTGCCGAAAGCAACTCCCATCCAGAAGTAATTTCCCTGTTAGTTGAGGCTGGGGCCAGTGTACATGACTCTTTCACAAGGATAGATGCCCGGGAAGGAACTGCCTTAATGTATGCGATTTTGTATAACTCACCCGAGGTGGTCCAAGCATTGATCGATGCCGGCTCAGATGTGAACAAAAAAAATCGTGGAGGCTTCACACCCCTTCATGCTGCCATTATGAGCAGTTCAAATGCTCGAATTGTTCAGGCGTTGCTGCAAGCCGGAGCCGATGTCAGCTGGCGTACTCCTGCAGGAGAGACCCCGTTGCATATCGTAGTCACTGACGATTTGGCATTCATCAACGATGAAGAAAGCGATGTGCCAGAAATTGTCTCACTGTTCATCGAAGCAGGAGTCGACATACACGCCAAAACTAAAAATGGGAAAACCATGTTGCATTACCTAGCAACTAATCGGGACATATCGGTCATAGAGAAGGTGATCGCCATGGTCGGATCTTCAATCATGAAAGACCCGGCCATCGATGCTTCCGAATATCTTCTGGAAGCAGCCCGGGCGAATGATAATCCTGATTCAATCCAATTCTTCATTGACATGGGAGCTGATATCAATTCACGTGACGGAACACAGCGCACGGCCTTGATTGTCGCTACCGAGGAAAATGAAATTCTCCGCTCGTATCATCTTGAAGAAGGATTCACCGACATCATCGGGGTTCTCATTGCAGCAGGCAGCGACATTACGGCCAGGGACGACAGGGGAATGACCGCCTACGACCACCTCAAGAAACGCTTCAATGATCAGGTGGATACAGATCCGGTATGGTCGAAATTGAAACTCTAGCACAACGAACTTTGTGGCACTTTCATACAATCTCCTGCGAGAAATGACACAATAAGGAAGCTTTTCTACACGGTAGCCGTCCCCTTTGATTCATAGTTTTCAGGCATATCGACAATTAGTTTGATGATATTGGTGTTTTTGGTAGAAATTATTGATTTTGGATTTGTACTGAAATCAATACGATTCATGATGGCATCCCGTCAAAACCTGTCGAGGGTGGCATCACATGCTTCTACGGTAATAATAAAATATCGAAAAAGCACTTTTTGCCCATCCGGTGTTTGACGTGTCCGATTTCATTGCATATCATAAGAGTACCATTTTAATGTCGTTAATTCTGTTTGTTTTTCAATACAGGGGGCAACTATGTTCGTAGGGCATCGTGATCAGATTGAGAAAAAGGCCATTGTCCATCCGGCAATGAAAAATATCGAAAAGCAAGTACTCATCGGACCGGCACAAGGATGGACCGATTATGTGATGCGCCTTTTCACTGTTGGCCCTCATGGCCATGCCCCCCGTCATTCGCATCCATGGCCTCATATCATGTACGTTGTCGAAGGAACAGGGAACTTGTTCTTGGAAGGAAAAGATCATCCGCTCAGTGCCGGTTCAGTGGCATACGTGCCATCCGATGCCGACCATCAGGTACAGAACACGAGCGATGCAGCTATGGTGTTTATCTGTATCGTCCCTGAATATGGAGACAAATAACAATGACTGATCCAATTAGATTCTCAACGCTTCTGGACTTTTGCCTGGGATTGGCCGATCCTAAAACAAATGCTGCACGTTATGAAAAAGCCAAACCGCTGATTGCGTCAGCCACGGCTGTAGAAGTCATGTATCTGGTCGATGCAATTATTGAAGCGGTTCCCGATATCGAGGATGCCAAACCAATCGTTACCCGTCTTCTCAATGTGTTTGGCAACGTGCTGACATCGAACGGATACGTGCCTTCCAAGGATATTCCTTATATCGCGACACTGGTCGAAGAGAATGCGGCAATTGTCAAAACACTCGACGCGATGAAGTCCGAAGTGACCGCAATCAACAAAGATATCTCAGATAAAACCAGTTGGGATAATATTCGCAAAGGCTTTGATACGCTGTATGCATGTACACAACACTACACGGACAAGGAGAATATTCTTTTCCCATTTGTCGAACGTTTCATACCGAAATCCGGATGTTTGAAATTGATGTGGTCGATTCATGACGATATTCGCCTTGGATTGAAACGAATGGACACGTTATTACATCAGAACGAAATTACTTTAGAAAGCTTCAATTCCCTGGTGGGACAGTTGTTCTTTGATATCCGGTCAATGGTGTTCAGGGAAGAACGGGTATTGTTGGCAGCGATGGAGGATGTGTTAAATCCGGACCAATTGGAGGAACTGAAACGCTCGCAATTCGCTCATGGCCAAGTATCATATTCCGGTTTTGCTCAAACAGAGGAAACGATACACCTTGTCACCGGATCTCCGACAGCTACGCAACTGATCCAAATATTCAATCACTTGCCTGTCGATATCACACTCGTGGATAAGTATGATCGCGTGGTATATTTCAACACCCCGGAGCATAGGATTTTCCCCAGGACTGCCGCTGTCGTCGGCAGGACCGTGCAAAACTGCCATCCCCCGAAAAGTGTGCATATCGTGAATAACATTCTTGAAGCTTTTAGGGAAAAGAGGGAAACCAAAGCAGAATTTTACATCACGATGAAAGGATCATATATCGTAATTACCTATTTTGCCCTGTATGATCAAACAGGTGAGTACGATGGAACGCTAGAGGTATCCCAGGACATTACCCATTTAAAGACACTTGAAGGTGAGAAACGGTTGCTTGATTGGCATTAGATATGATTTGACACTCCATAGGCTATGGTGCATAGTGGGCACATTGGTATCAAAACGCCATATAATGGAGGAATGATATGTTTTGTTGGACAACCATCCATGTTTCGAATCTGGAAGAATCGATTCGCTTTTATAGGGACATTGTCGGCCTGAAGGTAACAACCCGCTACCAAGCAAACGAACAGATCGAAATAGCTTTCCTCGGTGAAGGTGAAACCCTTCTTGAATTATTATATGACGCCTCTGCCGGAAAGTCGCATGTCGGGGATTCGATTTCTCTTGGATTCAAGACGGATTCACTTGAAAAGAAGATAAAATTCCTCGCGGAACATCACATACCGTTGCAGAGCAATCCTGTGTGGCCAAATGAGCACCTGGGATTTTTCTATGTCTACGATCCGGATGGTGTCAGAGTTCAATTTGTTGAAAACAGATAAGAGTCCTATCTCATTTTTTCATCTTCTCAAGTTGTTTTACGGCCCTGTCTGCTGCTAGCTTTCCCGTGAGAATCGATATGGGAAGCCCTGAGGGGCTGAAAGTCCACTGCCCCGCTTGTTGGATGCTTGCCACGGGAGTCTCAACAGATTTTTTCATTTTACCCATTTCATGAACAACAGGAATGGATGAATTGGTGAACGCCCATCCCGTTATCGCTCCGTCGCTATTCCCGGTAAGGCGCTCTATTGTCACAGGAGTAGATGAGAAACTCTCGATGATATGCTTTGATAACTCAGGGAACAACGAAGACGAAAGGGTTTCAATCATGACCTGAGCACAATACTCCTTGAAAGATTCATACCATCCGGCATCAAAGATAAAACGCGTGACCTTATAATCGAAGAGTGTGCTGATTATCAATCCGGTCTGACCGTTAGGAGCCAAAGACTCATCTCGCATCACCGGAATCGATATTTCATATGTCGTGTATGTGAAATATTGTCTCATCCAATCATATAGCAGTTCTTTTTGTTTTTCAGCGGGTAATTTGATCGAACCATCGAGTATCGATTCCAATGTCGCGTTATCGATATGCGTAAGACCTGGTTTCAATGGAGTATAAAAGAGATGGGCACTTGAGATGTTTGCAAAATACTGTACGGAAAGATCTACCGATAGGTACAGCGTGAAAATCGAATCACCACCGATTTTATCAGCCATTTCAGCTTTTTTCGATTCGAGCAGGGTTCTTGTCTTTTTCAGTTTGATTGACTGATAATCGATTTCATCATATAACGTTTTGAGATTCGCAGCCCAGATGAGTTGACCGTATTCATACCGTGTTCCCTTTTGATCTTCAATACGATGGGCTTCAACATCAACTTTCTTCACCGAAGTATCGAGTTGTATGGTACCGTCATGGCTTTCGATAAAATCGGTCATCGCTTTAGTCAATGAGCCGGTACCACCTTTGGGATAGTTATAATCAAGGTAAAGACTGAAGTAACTCAATGCGAAATATGTTGGCGTATCTTTGAAAAAGTGTTGGGCGATAATATCGATTAACGCTTGGTCAGAGGTAAACTTCTTTAGGTGTTGATGTACCGGGTCGGTGAGTTTACTTACCTTTGGGATCGAACGTACATATTTGAACAACCATGGTACCAAAGTATGTGTCAGATACGAAATGTCATTGAAGTTTTCAAGGAAAAGAGGATTGTCAATTCCATACAACACCTCCATGTATTCCATGATCTGCTTGATTTCAGCCATGATCGCAGCAATGCTTTCTTCCTCTTTGGGAAACAAAGTGCATAATAATTTCTGGTACGCTCCAAGACTTTCATAGTTTTCGACTTTGATCATCTGGTCAGCGACACCGATGGACACGGGGCTTTTTATGTAATCGATGTGAATACCGAGTTGTTTCAGCATCGGGAATACGATTCCAGAGCTTTCGATCGAACGAATCCCTTGGTCAAACACAAAGCCGTTTTTTGAAAATGAATTTACCAGGCCCCCTGCTTTTGATTGCTGCTCCAACACCAATGTTGATTTGCCCGATCTTGCGCAATAAGAGGCAGCTGTAAGACCAGCTATTCCTCCTCCGACTACTATCACATCATAATACATGATTCATCTTCCTGGATTTAAGCCGATAACGTAACAATTCTCTTTTCAACATGTTCAGTATGGATGTAACGAATTGTTGGAATCGCCGTCTTGATTGCACTATCATTAGCATAGATCAACCACTAATTCAAGTTTCTGAAATGATACCATCAATGATTTTGGTTTGCGATAGAAAGATGAGCGAATATCTGTCTTTTTTTTATTCAAAAGAGAACACGGCTCCCGCACCGTTCATACGAGTGAAAGCAAACCGATCTTTCATCTGGCCCACCACATCTTCGCCAGTGCAATGAGAAAGACACAGCATTCCTATGTTATATTCCGATAAGGCGTGCATGACCGCCTCTCGACGCTCTTCGGTAGCATTAAATAGGTGAATACCTCCGAATAATGCTATTATCGGCTCATTGAACCGTGAAGAGACGGTGTCTAACATATTCATGATCCCCGGATGTGAACAACCAGTTATCACTACGATTTGATGTGATGTTTTTGCAACCAGCATGATTTCATCATCGAATGAGTCAATCGATTCATCGGTGCCATCTTGAATGACAAACCGCGGGTCCGGTGTTTCATAAGAACGGGTTCTTTGAAATTCACCCATAAGGAATAATCCGGGAAAAATTTCTACAACAGGTTGGGATAATTCAATATGTCTCATGCCGAACGATGCTAGGTCGTCTGCGGAGAAATCAGGCCCCAAATATCTCAATCCGTCAGGATCCTTGGCATATTTTTTGTTGAAAAATCTTGGTCCGGTATAGAATGGGATACCATTGCAATCTATCTTGCGGGCGAGATCGACACACCCTCCCGTATGATCATAGTGGGCGTGACTGATAACCAACGCATCAATTTTTGAGAGGTCTTTATGCAATTTCACCGCATTTTTTAAAAACGATCCACTCGCTCCGGTATCAAACAATACGGTGTGCCCATTATGTTCGATGAGACATGAAAAGCCGTGTTCACATTTCATATCAAGTTGGCCAAACACCCAATTATCCATCAACGTAGTGATTGTCATCTCCGCTTTCTCCTCTTCGGCATGAGTTTAGCATGAAACAATAAAGAATTAAAACAGCATTGGTTATCAGTCTGGCATGATGGGCAAACTTGCGAAAATATCTGATCTATCATTGAAATAGATTCACGGTCCGCTTTCCTTCCCACACACAATACGAGGACAGATCCGGATACATACCAACAATCCGATAGGATTATCCGTAAGCCGGGTTGGTGTTACTACCCGACCTGATAGCAATCGGGTGTGGATTCTTCTTGATGGCTTGGGGATTTGAAATAAGGATGCTTGATCCGATACATTTCAGGTATCATGTATCAAGCATAAGTATCCAAATCCATGTAAGATGTGTTTGCCGGAGGAACCTTACATGGTACGAAAGTTGAATCAGGTCATCGAATATATTGAAAACCATCTCACCGGACAGCTCACACTCGAAGCTGTAGCGTAATATGCGGGCGTATAAGATTTTTATTTCAGGAACATATTCTATTTTCTTACAGGAACGACACTCAGCGAATACATCAGACAAAGGAAGCTATCCGAAGCAAACATGGCATTACTGAGAGGATAGCGGGTGTCATCTATGGATGCCAATCCATGGAAGACTTCAGCAAGGCATTCAGACCGTACCCGTCAGATGTCATCAAAAATGGTATATAAATCGTATCCAAAGCTAATTTTTCCATCTCAGTGGAAAAAGGAGTCTCCACGGATTTCAGGATCGAAGAAAAACCGGCCTTCAATCTGGCAGGAGTGAGCAGGCGGATTCCCATGCAATCCAAAGGAGTAAACCAAGAGATTGTCAGACTCACCCGGAGCATCACCGCACTACAACGTAAGATGATGCACGCACTACAGAATATTGAGCCGTATGAGATTATGAACGCATCCTATGATGCTGATGCGAACTTCATCAGGGAGGAGGAATGGTTGAACCATATGATCGGCGTGTTGACTACTGCCCCGATGATGTGGGCAATTCTCTGGAAAAGGTTCCGGGCAGGGCGACCACTTGGGAGAGGTGTTTCCGTATGACGGACCGTATCCCCGCATCAGGTAAGACACCATGGCAAACAGTTATGCTCGATGGTTGCCCTCTGCCCATTACGAATTGATCGATGTCCCTTCGTTTTCATTCACCAAGATGGATGAATTAAAAACTGATTACGCTTCAGGAGAAATCTGGATTCCGGTCAAGAAACGATGAACACCGCATAGCTCTCGTGTTCATGGCCTGACAAACAGTTATTTGAAATAGTAATCAAACATAAAAAGGTTGCATGATAACGAGAATGCCTTGTTCGTCAAATCATACAGCAATGCGAACACAAGCGAGCGCTCCCTCGTACCGTAATAGGGACCGCCTAAAGAAAGCGGAGTCAGCCGTAAGAATAGTGTATGCGATGGGGCTCCTTTAACAGTCATCATATACCCCAATGTCGCATAAGCGTTGTAATAAAGCGGTGCTTTTCCATCATGCATGAACAAGTCGGTCGCCAATGGCAGGGAGATTGCCAGAGCGGCCTTCATATGAGAAAATGGGTCCTGGGTTAATCGCATCACCATAAAAGCTTCTAATTCCAACCTAGGGGCCGCCGCATAGGAAATGCCCAGCTGCGCATGGGTTCCGGTAGAATCCACGAGAGATGGAGAAGCGGCCCATGGGGCCACATACAGTGAAAGATGACCTGAAAAGAGAGACGGCATGAAAAGCAATAACAGACCGATTATAATCAAAACGGTTTTTCTCATAGTGTGCCTCAATCGAAATAATGGGTGATTTCAAGTAATCGAAGCGACCACTCATAATCATCTACGCCACTGGGAAGAGCCATCCCGAAACCAAGAATCGAGATGATTTTCTCGCCGAATGAAAAGGTAAGCGGCTGTATCATCAACCGTAGTCTGTTGCGCTCCGGATGGTATAGATCCACCATATACGAGCCTCGTATGGAAGGAATCATGACAGAATCACGTCTGAATAACCAAACGAAAGGATGTGAATGAATCGAAAAAAGCCGGAACGCCAAGGCGGCTTCGAATACTACCGAATTCTCGTTTGCAAAGAGCGGAGCCAATGCTCCGATCGATAAGGAAGGATTCATGACGCTCCAATCAAATAACGAAATATGGGCATGTAGGCCAAGATGTTCCTGAGGTAAGAAGACCGAGCCGCTTGAAAATCCATCGATTGTTATTGTATAGGCTGTTGTCCACGTATCACCTGCCGAAAGTGGAGTCACGACTGAAAGAACTAAAAGCAATACGATTATGCACGCTGATCTTTGCATCCTCATCACATTATCCCCAGACCTGCATAAGAAGATAATAACAATAATTGACAAAATTCCTATATGATACTGCTTCTTCACGCGTGACAATGCGGCAATACTTCAATAGCTCGTCAACATGGGCTTTTGCAGCAGAAGCGATCTGCTCATCATCGAAGATTATGGATATCTCTCTCGATAAGGTCTGGCTTCGTAGATTGTAGTTGGTACTTCCGTATGCCGTAAGGTATCCGTCTGCGATCATGAGTTTCAAGTGGAGAAAGGCAGTGGTGGGATTTGAATACATATACACCGTCGCTCCCGCATCGATCAGATCAAGGATTCCATATTTGGCAGCCTTTTCATAATTTGGTTTACCGGCGTTATCCGAAAGGAGAATGTGCACCTCAACTCCCCTATCAACCGCGTTTGCTATCCGTTCGGTCAGGGCTCCTGTCATGAAAGCAAATCCCTGGACCATCCACAGTTCTTTTTGTGCTCCGAGTGTGAATGCGTCAAACATCGTAGTTGCTTGCGAACGGGCCGGCCAGTGGTGATCGACCAGCCAAAGGGATACATCGAGAGGAACTTGAGTATCCTCGATGTAAAAATCAAGGGGATCAAGAGTGTCCGGATTATATCTGTTCCAAGTGTCTATGAATGACCCGATTAGTACCTCGATAGCCTTAGGGGAGACTACTTCGACCATGCTATCGATATGGCCTGATTCCGGGGGCAATCCAAGGGAAGCGTGATTAATATTTATACCGCCCACAGCCAGTTGTTTTCCATCGATAATCCAAAATTTACGATGATCTCGGTCAAGCAACATCGGCAGAAAAAAGGAATTGCTGAGACTAAACGGATTGTATTCCGTTACAGGTATACCTAATTCGCGGAGATGATTGAATGCGGCGGGAATGACTTCGTTCCTGTCCGTATATAACTGGAAATAGGAAGAAGAATCGAATAAGCAGTATACCCGTACTCCTTGTATTATTTTCTTGGCAAGCAAATCCCATAACGGTTCGCTCAAATCAAGAAGATTGGAAAGGAATGTGTTGATGAGAATATAATCCTGGGCTTGTTCCACCAATTCGAATGCACGCGCATACCATTCGACACCATTGTTATAGACAACAGGAACCGAAGAAGCATATTGTTCGATTCCGTGTGATTCGAGATAGTCCGTAGGGTTTGAAATTTTTTGACGTTCGCGTTCTAAAGAGGCTGCACTCGTACAAGAAAACAGTAGCAAACACAGCAAGCAAAGAATGAATATGATGGGAATCTTGTGAAAGAATTTCATGGCGAGCAGTATACTATATCGATGACATTATGACCACTAAAAGAAAAATCATCCACCGGTCTTGCACGATGGATGACCGTATTGGAATAACAGGAATCAAACGCTGAACTTCACTATGAGAGTGGGATCCAACACCCTGAACGCAAAGGATTCGGTTGCAAACAAGCGAACTTCCTTAGAATCATGACTTTCATACCCGATGGCAAAATCCTGACCGATAGTCAGTTCTAGATTCTCATCGTCATACGGGAGCAAGAACGCTCCTTCCACCGCAAGACTCAGTATCACCTTGTTGCCAATCAAACGTTCGATTCTTTCGATCAGCGGAATGCCGTGGATTTCTTTGTTTAGCAATACCCACGCTTTCTGTCCGACCACCAAACTCAATGGTCCGTGATAATGATGAGTGCGGAAAGTCACCATCGCATTGGAAATCGACTCCATGATTGCTGTGGCATCTTTTCCGAAAGTCAAAATCTTATTGGTAGCGGCTTTTGAAAGACCGTCGATGTTGCCTTTTTCAAAGCCCTCATACACTGCCTTCTCTTCAAAATCAGCTAGTTTGACCAAGGCTTCGTCTAACGAGTCATAATCGATATCCTTGGCACCTCTTGTGAGATTATCCAATTCCCATCGGTTCAATTTGAACTGAACCCTGGTCTCAACTAAAGGAGTCGCTCTATACACACCTGATTTCACATCGGTGGTGTCATCGACCAAATCAAGGCGACCTTCGGGAACTACTGTATAATTCCAACCGAGCGGTCCATTGACTTTTACAACCTTACGGGCACTCAGACGAGAACGCAGTACCTGTACTGCCCGTTCTTCTATTTCTTCCCACGCCTTAGATGATAGCGGAGCCAAGTCTTTTTTCAATATATCCATGGTAATTCTCTTTCAACCTCAGTCTTTCATATTTCCGATATGCATGGCACTCATTGGTGCAGCAACGTCTTCCGCCCCGGTTTCGGCTTCTAACACCGATCCTGACACAAAAAGGTATGTTTTTAATTCTTCATCCCATTTGTCCATGTTACGGCGTAACCATTCGATAGTCATGCACGCATGTTCGATTTCTTCATCCCTGTTATGGGCCATGATTCCTTTTAATTCAGGATCTTTAGTCGTCGAAACCCTTTGATTATACCAATCGATTGCCTCAAGTTCTTCACGCAAACTGGTAATTGCCCGAGAGATGTCTCTCGTTTTCTCATCCAATGCATCGTACGGTTCCGAATATGCCATAACCACCTCCTAATTTTTAATAAAAATCAACAATCGTTATAATCATAGTATACATAAAAAATATCCATTCGGGTAATCATTTGATCATGTCGCGCTGGTGAACATCTTCTTTATCTCGATCAACCGATCAATAATTGGGAGTTTTTGTGTGCATAGCAACTCGCACTTACCACATTCCATGCATTGTGCTGCTACCGACCCGTCGACATTCCAGTGGTATGCCAATCGATCCTTAACACTTTTCTCATCCCCACATGAAAGGATAAAATAGTTGTAGGATTCCATCAGCTGAGGGATGGGAAGCCCCGCGGGACAGGAGTCACAATAGGTGCACGTGGTGCACAGTGCATCGAGTTCTTCTTTGAGAAAGTTGGCCATGGCTCGGTGGTCGAACGGTTCGATACCGTTCGTTTCGTCTGCTGCTTTAACCACCTCTTCTATTTCATCAACGGATGAGAATCCCACAAGTGCACAGGTAATCTGTGGTTGTGTGATGATGAACCGCAACGCGGAAGTGACCAATGATTCTCCCTTCCGCCGCATGAATGAAAAATAGTCGGGATTGGAAGGAATCATCCCTCCTCCGAGTGGATTCATGGTGATTACACCCATGTTGGCAGCATGGCAAGCATCGACACCTTTCTGTCTGTAGGCAAAATTTACGGCATTGTATCCTAGGGTAACTCCTTCATATAATCCATCATCGGCGATGGCGGCGATATCGGGACCTCCCATGTGAGTGGAAAAGCAGATGTGATCGATCAAGCCTTCATCGCGGGCTTTGCACGCACCTTCGTACACGCCACCGCGTTTGATGAACTCATCATACTGTTCCCTACGTAAAATACACCACATGTTATAAAAATCAATCTTGTCGACTTTCAAGCGTTTCAACGACTGCTCTATCATCCTGCGAGCACCGTCGGCATCTTTGGCATTGCGTAACGAACATTTGGTCGATACATAAAATTTCCCATCGGTTTTCATCTGTTCGAAAGCCTTGCCATAGATGAATTCACTTTTATCATTACAGTATCCGGGAGCGGTATCAAAGTAGTTGATTCCCGATTCGAATGCCTTGAGTACGATTTCAGCGCACTTTCCCAACTCTCCGTCTGCATAGTCTTCTTTTTTGAACCGCATGCCTCCCATACCGATAGCGGATATTGATTTGTTTGTCGTTCCATATGGTTTGTATATCATCTAGTGTTGTCTCCAATAGGAGAAGTATGCCCTACACTCTTTTTCAATGCAATGAGGTAAAAAGAAAAATAATGAGAAAGACCGGGTTCTTTTTGACAATTACGTGTTACGACCATATACTGTCCATAGGCGAAGATGGATTTAAGGTTGGTTCCTGTTATAAAGGAGTCCGACAAAGTGCAATGAAAAGTGTGATGACATTCAATCGGGTGTGACGTTAGAAGCTTTGTAACAGGGTCCTTGCACCATCAATGGTTCTTCCAATTGAACCACCTAGCAAAGGAGTCTTGTATGATTGAAAAGGTTATTGTCGCCACAGACCTCTCGGAGTCTTCCAACATACTCATTAAGAATCTAAGCGGGCTGGCAGTACTTGGTGTCAGGAAGGTGATGTTACTCCAATGCCCGAGCCTACAAGAAGTGACTTCTTCCGCAATACCTACTGCAATTTCCTACCAGACAGATGCGCTCGAACGGCAGCGAGAGATAATCCGGAAGCAAGGATTTGAAGTCGATATCAAAATATCCCCCGGAAGCCCAAAACGTGAAATCAATAGGATAGCGGAACAGGACGAGTATCCGTTGATTGTCGTAGGATCAAGGGGAGAATCATTGATTGCCGGAGCCTTCTTGGGAGGAGTCGCCCATGAAGTCATCCTCAATGCCAAACTGCCGGTTTTGATCGTCCATCTAGAGATTTCAACCGAAGGAGTCCTACATGTTGTCGGATCGGTTGATAAAGAATTATTGGATCATGTGTTGTTCGCCACCGACTTCTCCCCGGCTTCGGATGAAGCCTTCGCGTATGTCAAGTTATTGGCCGATTCGACCCAGATGAAGAAAGTAACCCTCTTACACGTACAAGACCAACGAAGAATCGAACCCTATCTGAGCGACAGGCTCGGTGAATTTAACAGTACTGACCGAGGACGCCTGGCAATGTTGAAAGTTGATCTTGCAGAGAAAGATGTCGAAACGATCGATATTGAATTACGCTATGGCATTCCTTACATGGAGATACTCAAGGCAATGAGCGATCTCAAACCCACTTTGCTGGTGATGGGAACCCAGGGACGAGGTTTCATGCGCGAACTATTCGTCGGAAGCGTAAGTCAATATGTCGCTCGCCGGTCATGGATTCCCGTGATTCTTGTTCCTGCAATCGGTAAAAAGTGAAAGGCGATCGATACCATCAATTTTTGCCTTCGGATATCTGACCCGCTTACCATGGACTCGGCTCTACACATTATTCTGATCTGGTAACTGACATGCTAATTCTCAGGTAGAAAAGGTGCTGCTGAACGAACTTCGTGTAAGACTCCACGAATACGATAAAATTGATTATATTCAATCTTAGGAGAGGCGCATGGCAATTAATACTACTACTGACATAGAAAAGATCCATGAACGCATGCTCACCGTCGAAGGTGGGTTCACCATCGAACATGCTTTGGCGGAAGATAAAGTCATAACCTATGCTTTGAGCAAAGCTTCAACAAAGTACCTTTTGATCCTTTTCAGAAATAACAATCCGATCGTACCGACGATCATGGATATTGATGAACGTTTCATCACGTCGTTATTGGAACGGGAGCAACGGGAAAAACGGGTGCTCCTTGTTCGTTGGACAGTCGATACCTCAAAGATATTCGATGCTTCAAAAGGTGAACAGATCGATAGCATGACATGGCACCCGGTTGAATTTAAGGGACGGAAATTCCTTGAAGCTTATCGGAGTAAAGAAAGCTACGAGCTTTTTCTAGCAGCTTCTGCTGCCTACAATGCCAGGGAGGTCGATTTGTGGGAACCGCTGTTAGCTGGAAATTGCGAACTGAAAAGAGATGATACAGTGTTCTCAAACCGGAAGGATGTGAAATTACATCTGTTTTTACTTGGAGATATCGTTCAATCGCTGAATTTTGGATATCGCATGATAGCCCCGCATCGCTGTCAGCCGATTCTATATAGCCCAGAAAAGCGATTCGCGCTACTCTTTGCTACGAAATCTGACGGATCTGCTATCCAAACGATCAGGGAAGTGAACAACCTGGAGTCCCGGAGCGTCATATGGGAAAACATTATTCGCACATCCCATCCTTTGGTTCCGCCGGTCTCGTTGTATGTAGCGAAAAGCAAACCGATTCTTAAGGATAAGGATGAAGTGGTTGGCCTGGATATCACATTGGCCTTTTTAGATGACGATCTGCGGAAGAAAGTTCAGGAACATCGCTTCATCGTCTCGGATGTTCTAAAAAACCAGACTCCAAACAAGCGAACAAAAAATGGCACTTGGTCATCAGATGTACTCAATAAAGCATGGATCGATGATAACGGCAGCCTTCATTTTCCGAACGGCGAAAGCCTGAGTCCATTCTGGATACATGCGAACTGTCCCGTTATAGGAACGGCAACTGAAAAAACCGTCAGGATGTACTGAAACAATCACAGGGTCAACGGGGCGCACCCGTTGACCGATATGATCTAAAATATCCGATATGATCCGCCCGCGTAAAAGGCAAGACTTCCTCTCAATGTGGAAAAAGACAGACCTGCATAGGTTCTTAGATTCGGGCTCATCAAATAATCGACTTCTCCGTCACATTGGAAATCGACCACGGGAGTTGATCTCGTATTCACGCCAAAGCGCAAGCCACCGTCGATCCACCAACGGAAGTTCTCCGGCAGGTATCTCACAGTAGCATCAACGGATGTGATGAAGGCAAATTTCTTAGTCGCTGAAGAATCCAGATTCATCCCGATGGATCCATCGGCTGAAAGATACAGTGAATCCTCTATCAAGAAAGTACCCCATGCGCCTGTCAGCCGTAAATCAAATCCCAGTTTATTCGTATAAGGCCATTCATTGTTCTTTGCAAAAGGCGCGAGTTCGACCCCTGCCTGCCACCCATGGTTCAACCCGAGATATCGAATTGATTCAAAGTCATACACCTGAGAATTATTGATAAGACAGATGTCCAACGCTTTATCTGGAATCCCCATCGCATTGGCGATGTCTTGGTAATAGGCAATATAATTTTCCAGGAAATTATCGGTGTAGCGAGTCAATCGCGATCCATTGGTATACATGATCTCCGCTACGGCTCTCACATTATCAACAGTCGGTACGACATTGAGGTGTTTCATCATCAATTGGATTATCTTGATGGTAGAAATCGAATAGATCCTTCCAATCCCGAACGTGCCTGCGGGACTGACTTCATATTCAAATCCGAATGAACCGAAAGCGTATGCGGGATATAGTTGCACATCTCCGCTCACCATGTAGAATGCATCTAAATCACCGAGCTTGAGCGAATGATCTGCATAGCCTGCCCTACCGGCCACATTGAGACCAATCTCGGTAGTACCCAGTTTTACCGTTCCCGTTCCGTCGATGAAAAGCCGTTGGTCTATCAATTGTTTGTCATAGTAATATCGCGCAGTCCCTCCTAGATCGATCGCAAACGAACCTGGAGCAAATCCTATCTCCATTCTGAACAGATCATTAGATTCTGAAGAAGGAAAGGTGCTTCCGAGTGCTCCAAAAACCTCCAGTGATGTTTGTTGTTCGGGTACCACCAAAGAATAAAGACTCTCCATCTCATCAGCATGAAGACCTGTAGCTAACATCAATAGAATGCAGCATACAACCAACAGTTTGTGTTTCACAAAACGCCTCCCTCATTTAGATGCAATGATTACTGGACATTGCATTAGATTTGTCTCCTTATGGTAATAATGAGTGAGTTTATTTGATTCTGCAAGGTCTTTGTCATCATTTTTGACATTTGATGTACATGTAAAGGAATGCTCGAAAGGATAATCGCTTGATTGTTTTATGGTTCAATTAGTGTGATACCACTAAAATCGCCGAACTGTATCGAGGCATCTGAAGAAGAGAGTTTTTAAACTGAGGTTTCTTATTATTGGTCGATATTGCCTCTATCAAAGAATAACCCGCGAGCGGCACTGAACTTGCCTCGGATCCAATGTTGTGTACGACGGCATAGGTAGTTCCTTCGTAGGTAACCGTATAGGCGAATAATTGCTGATCATCGACTTGCATTATGTTGAATAGCCCTCTGGCCAAAGCAGGATAACGGTTCTTTATGGCTATGATATCGATGTAGTAGCGCAACAAGGAATTCCTGTTTTTAAGCTGCTCTGCGACACCTTCGTCCAAAGGGCGAATATCATCAGATCCTTCAGGAGGATTGGTAATCCCTTCGGAATCGCTGAGTGACCAAATCATCGGAGTCCGTTTGTTTTCATCGCGTCCCGAACCGCCTCTCATCCCGATTTCCTCGCCATAATAGATGAATGGATTGCCCGGTAAGAGCAGATAGACCGCAGCTGCCTGTTTCTGCAGGATGAGATCTCCCATGAGAGCCCCTGCCGAACGGGCGTGATCATGATTGGTGAGAAATGGCGCATCGATTGCCCCTTGGGGCAATTGCGCATACCATCTATCGACTGCCGAAGCGAGCGATGCCCCTTTACCGGCCCGTATCGATGAAATGAGGGTCCCGGTGCTTTGAGAAAATGGAAAATTGAAGAAACTCGGGATGGCACTCTCATACAATGCCAGGATGGTTGTCGCATCCGACCACGCTTCACCCACCAGGTAGACATCGGGATCAAAGGTTTTCAACTCATTATATAGCCAAGAGAGGAATTCAACGTTGGCCGTGATATTCGAACTGAAAAACCAAGAAACAGCATCCAATCGAAAACCGTTCACACCGGCATCAAGCCAGAATTTACAGATATCCGACAGCTCTTGGCGAACTTGTGGATTTGCCAGATTCAAATCGGGCATATGCGAGCCGAAGTGCCCTTCGAAAAATCTACCTGAGCGTTCGTCCTTATGGAAATCGGAGGCGAAATCATCTCTGAAACGATAGTAATTTTCGTAGTCCTGATCACCTGAAAGCGCTGCTTGAAACCACGGATGCCGATCGGAAGTATGGTTGATCGGCAAATCGATTATCAAGGCAATATTTCGTTCTTTGCATGCGGTGGCCAGAGCTTTGAAATCTTCCAAGGTACCGTAATCAGGATCTACCGAATAATAATCGGTGACATCATATTTATGATAGGAGGGACTGCTCATGATCGGCATCAGCCACAATCCGTTGACCCCCAATGACTTCGATGACCCAGCCTCGTTCAGGTAATCCAGTTTTTGTCTGATTCCCTGCAAATCCCCCATACCATCACCATCGGTATCGTAAAAGCTTGCTACAAAGATTTCATAGTAAATGCGGTAATTGTCACTCATCGCAACCTGTTCGATGTTTGATTTGGTGGCACATGAACTGAATAGCAACATCACTGTCGCCGATAGGAAAATCCATGCCGACCTAACCTTTCGTAGAGCCACCGGTAACTCCTTCTACATAATAGCGCTGGAAGAAAATGAACAAGAGCGTGATGGGAATCGACACCAGCACTGCCCCGGCACAGAATCTTGTGAAGTATTCATAGATATTTTCACGTTCCAGCATTCGGTACAGCCCGACAGCCAAGGTATATTTATCATAATTATCCTTCATGATGACCGAAGCAAAGATGAAATCCACCCATGGTGCCAAAAATGACGTAAGGGCTGTGTATATAACAATCGGTTTGGAAATCGGTAAGGTAATTCTCCAAAAAATCTGGCTCCGGGTCGCTCCATCGATGGTAGCCGCTTCATCCATTGCCTTCGGAATGGTATCGAAAAAACCTTTTGCGATGAAATAGGACAAGCTTGCTGTCGTCGAATATACCAGGATCAATGAAATGTGGGACTGGTACAATCCTATTGCCTTCAATATGTGGTAAACGGCGATCATGGTCATGAACCCGGGAAACATGTTGAGAATCAACCCGACATTCATGAACGCCTTGCGACTTTTGAACCGCAGGCGGCTGAATGTATAACTGATCATCAATACGAGCAATGTCGCGATCACACAAGTGAATACGGCGACCATCAGCGTGTTACCGAACCACCTTGGATAATTGAACTGGGTCGTTTCCGTAAATAATCTCACATAATTGCTCACCGTGTATCCTTGGGGTAACACGGTTGTGATCCATGCACCTTTCTCTGCCTGGAACGAGCGAAGGATGAGCCATGCGATAGGGATCAGCCAGACAACTGACATGATCGATAAAATCGCATACACGACTCCGTTTGATAATTGTTGAGTTCGTTTATAGCTGGCCATTATTGGAATTCCTCTTCACGCTTGGCCGCAGCCGAGTAGTTGTATACTATCAGCGACATCGCCGCCGAAACCAAGAACACCAAGATACCGATTACCGATGCGAGGTTGTAATCTTGGTATTGCACCGTGAGCTTGTACAACCAAGTAACCAACAGGTCCGTCTCACCCGCCTGGTACAGCCATACCGATTTCGGATCTCCCTGTGTGAGCAGGTAAATGACGTTGAAGTTATTGAAGTTTCCCACGAACTGCGTAATCAGATACGGTGTCGTAACGAACAAGACATACGGCAAGGTTATCTTCATGAAGGTTTTAACCACCCCTGCCCCGTCAATTTTGGCACTTTCATATAATTCTGCAGGGATATTCATCAAGATTCCTGATGTGATCAGCATAGTATAAGGGATACCGACCCACAGATTGATGAGAATAACCATCACCCGTGCAGTCTTACCATCTGTGAGGAACGGTACCGTGTTGAATCCTAGGTTTTGCAATATGATATTTACCGGTCCGCTATCCCCGAACAGACGGCTCATCAGAAGCAACGAGACAAATTGCGGTACGGCAATGGTGATGACAAAGATTGTCCTCCAAACTTTTTTACCCTTGATCCCCTTCTTATTGATCATCAGGGCGAGAACCATCCCGAGAATATAGTTGAGGAATGTCGCGGAAACCGCCCAAACAAAATCCCATTTCAACAAATAAAAAAATGTTTGTGATTTTGTAAGGTTTTCACCAAAGACATCCCTGAAATTTTGAAATCCGACCCAAGTAAAAAGGTTCCCGGGTGGTTGGTGGTTGGCATCGTAGTTGGTAAAAGCGATGAGTATCATGAACAGCAACGGGATGATAACGAAGGCAAAGACCATGACGGTCGGTCCCGTTAATAACGTCGCATGGTAGCGTTCGTCGAGCAGTGAACGTACTTCCTGTCTGAACGGCACCAAACGAATGTTCTGCTTTTTATTGATTTCAGCTCTGTAACTTGCATGGATGCTCATCACCCATATGGCAATGAAGGCAAGGATCACCACCAGGGTGAACACGCTGTACAACAAAATCAGCATTGAGTTGTCAGCGGGTCGATACATGATGATTCCGGTAATTTCATCGATGTATTCAGACTCTGGATTTACACCGAGGGTTCCGATATCCTTAAGGTAATTCCATCCGAAACTCGTGATGAATGTGATAAAACCGATTTCAGCACCCAGGTACAGCAACCCTTTTGCCAATTGTCCTCGCAACATACATCCAAATCCCATTATCGGATAGGAGATTTTCGTAATGATGTCGCCCTTGATGAATATTGAGAGGAAACTGACAAAACCCCGCCAACAGAAGACAGCGAATTTTTTCAGGGCTTTGCCGATGGATACTATGAGTCTGACGATGTTCTTTGGCAGGTGAAGAATAAACTGCATGACTTGATGGATGAATAGCCTAAAAGGTCCCATTTTGTGACGATCGAATTCTTTCATGGCAAACCTGCTTGGTAAATATGGGTGAAGGGGGCAGCATCTGCCCCCTCATACCTATGTGAGAATGATATTATTGGACGATTTGTGCAACCATTGCATCCAATTGTTCTTTAATGCTCTTTGAATAATCTTTTGCTTCCATGAGAGCACCGAATGCCTCGGCTGGACTCCAGTAGTTGCCCAAGACATCATTTTGGGAAACCGCATACGCACCTTGCTGTGCAAGAGCCGCAAGTTCGGGAGTAGCGAGCACTTCGGGCGAAGAAGCTACTGCGGAATTGGAAGGTCCGAGGCCACGGACCTGGAATCTCTTCAGCTGGTTCGCTTCATTGGTCAGCCAAGCTGCCAAGCTCAGCGCATCGACCGGGTATTTTGTGAGCTTGTTCACACCGACGAGCTTGTAACCGGCGAAAGAACTCATCTGGACTTGTTTTCCGGCCAATGTAAAGGTAGGAAGCTTCGCCGCGCCATAATTGGCTCCGAGTTTTTCCTTCATTGCTTTTGCGTTCCATGTTCCGCTTACGCCTGCAGCAATAACGGTTCCCATTCCCCCGGTCAACACCGCATCATCACCGGTCAAGAACGCAGGGTGGGCAGCGAATGCCTTGATGGCTTCTCCGGCTGCGATTCCGTTCGCGTTGTTGAAATCAGTGACTTGCTTGCCATTGGCATCAATTCCTAAGTTGCCACCCGCTCCAAGGAAGAACGAAGCGATGTACCAGCCATTGGAGAGGTCCATGAACACTTTTTTGCCGGCCTTTTGAGCGGCGGCAAGAATTCCGTCAAGACTCTTCAGTGATTCGGCATCGATGACGCTCTTATCATAATAAAGGAAGTATCCATTATCGGCTGTCATCGGAAACGCATACAATTTACCGTTCAATGTTGCTGATCCGACAGAACCTTCACCATGTTCCTTGAGAACCGAGTCCTTGAATTGACCCGAAAGTTCATACAAGGCTCCCGCAGAAACAAGGTCCTTCAATTGGTCGTTAGCAAATGCAAAGACATCCGCCGCGGCTTCAGGATCTTCAAGGTAACGGGTCTTGGCATCGGGTTCACCGACCACTCCGTATTCAATCACATAGGTTTTCCCTGGATTGGCAACTTTGAAGGCTTCTACCATTTCTTTCAGCAATGCCTGGTCTTCGTTCGAACCCCAGACTTTCAATTTCACCGCTTCAGCCGGTTGTTCGGCCTGGCCGGCAGCAAATACTGTTGTCGCTAATAGCGATGCCATTAGCAGTACGAGCAATACTTTTCTCATCTATTCCTCCTGTTGTGGAGTAGATTCCCCACTACACAATGTGAAGATAGCACTTGGGCTCATTCTAGTCAAACTAATTACAGATATGTACGGATTAGTTATTTAGATTCATTACCTTTATATGTAATATCTCTCTGTTTAATAATAAGATGAAATAAATAAAAGAAGGTGATAAAATCACAAAGCTGTCATTATATTTACAGTAGGTCAAAATTTGGAACGATCTTTATCTCTATAGGATGTAAGCCGAACGACTTTTGAACAAAGAAAGGATTTGCCTTTCCCCGATTTATCACATAGAGTAGTTACAGAAGGTTTTCGTTTTCGAAAGCTATATCTTTCAAAATGGAGGTACTAATGGAACGGAATGTTGAACTGGAGGTATTGAAGCAAGCCTTCGACATCGAATCCGCAGCTTTGGCAACATTGAAAGATCGCATGGATTACGAGGCGATGCAACGCGCAGTGGACGCTCTTTCGTCCGCAGGATGTATTGCGACTTCAGGTTGTGGGCATTCTGGAATTGCGTGCATGCATTTTGCCCATCTGCTTTGTTGTATTGAAATGCCAGCACGGTTCATCTCTCCCTCGGAGGCCGTCCATGGAGCTCTCGGATTTATCCATGAACATGATGTCATGGTCCTGGCATCCAGAGGAGGCAAGACAGCAGAGTTGCTGCCGATATTGGAAATTTGTAAAAAACGAAAGACGACGGTGATAAGCGTGACAGAGAACCTTGCTTCACCGATGGCGTTGGAATCCGATATCGTCATTCCCATGGTAGTGACCAGAGAAACCGATAGGGAGAATGCTCAAGGCACTACGAGCTTTGTGGTGCTCTCCAGCATATTCGACGCCTTACAGGCAGCACTTATCGAAAGAACGGGGTTTTCTAACAAGACGTTCGCCGTAATTCATCCGGGGGGAGCTGTCGGAGCACGGTTGAACGCTTCAGGTTAACGATTGGAGGAATAATGCATGAGGACCGTTGAGACCAGAGTTGGATTTGTCTGTTTTGGTGAAGTGAATACGCCAATCGACCGATTACAGAAAAAACATGATGCTGCGTTATCCGGACTAAAAACATTGGGAGTAACCATTATCGATGCAGGGCTTGTGGTTGACGACCCAAAGTATGCAACCGCCAAAACAGCGTTGGCGAAGTTGCGCAAAGAAGACATGGATTGCCTGATAGTCTGCGTTGCCGGTTGGGTGCCGACTCATGCGGTTGTCTATGTGACAGATGAATTAAGGCATACGCCGATGGTGCTTTGGGGCTTGTGCGGATGGTATCATAAGGGCCGATTGGTAACGACAGCCGATCAGGCAGGAGCTACCGCCCTAAGGCCCGTATTTGAAGATATGGGTTATAAATTCCGATATATTTACAGTATTGTCGGGAATGATCTGCCCCTCGGAGAAATTCATGCATTCATAAAAGCTTCCCATGCGGTAAGACAGCTTCGAACCGCCAGGATCGGAACAATGGGATACCGCGACATGCTATTGTACGGGACTCAATTTGAAGGGGTTTCTTTGAGAAAGAAGCTTGGAATCGAAGTCGAACCCTTTGAAATGTTGGAGATGGTACAGCACCTTGATCACATCGACCCAAAAGATGTGGGGATCATGCTCGATTATGTGAAAACCAACTGGAATTTCGAATTGCCCTGCGATGATGAAATACTAGTCAAGGGGATCACATACGCATTGGCTATCGGGAAGAAGATTGAAGAGAGGGGTTTCGATGCGATTACATTGCTCGACGTTGACGGCATGAAAAAATTGCTCGGATTCCCCCCTGCCATGACATTCATGCTGCTTGATCATTTCTATGGTGTCCAGACCATTCCCGAAAACGATATCTTGGGAGCGGTCACGCAGTTGATATCGGCAAACATCACCGGAACGACAGCCCCGTATCTGGAGTATTATGAATTTTTTGAAAAGAGCATGTTGGTAGGTGTTCCAGATTTCATGGTCGAAGACGCGACAAGCGGACCGATTACCGTATTGCCCACGGCATTTGGCTTACTATCAAAATCTTTGTTGAACGTATCCAAGGTGAAAACCGGAGAGGTGACTTGCAGTAGATTGATATATCGTAACGGTGCGTACCTGATGCATAGCTACACCGGAGTGGCCACGACACCGCCCGCATGGGTAGAATGTGGCTGGGAAGATCCGGTACCGCAGCTGCCAAGCCTTGAGATCTTCCCGCATAGTTGCACGGTAAAGGAATTTTCTCAGTTGGTGTCCTCACAGCATGTGATTGTGAGCTACACGGACGTGTCGCAAAGTATTAGTGATTTTTGTTATATAACGGATGTGAAATTATTGTAATATATAATGTTAGAAGTAGGAGAATTATATGGGCTACATTGGAATTGACCTTGGTTCGACCAATACCAAAGCCGCCTTGTTTGACGACGATCTCAAGAAGATTGCCATTGTCCAGAAAAAGGTAGATTATATTGCCGAGGGCGTAAAAGTCGAGTTCGATGTCGAAGTTACTTTTAAGAATATCATTGCGATGCTACGTGAATTCGATGCTTTCGATATTCGAATCGACCAGATTGTTCTTACCGGTCAGGCCGAATCATTGGTATGTCTCGATGCTTCGATGAATGTGATCGCTCCGGCAATATCTTGGATGGACAGCAGGTCAGAACAGGAGGCCGCCGAGCTATCGGGACAAATAGATGCTGCACAATTTTATGATATTACCGGTCAGACAGTAATAAGCACGACATGGCCGGCGACAAAAATCTTGCACACCTATAGGAACGATCGTCCATTGTATGAAAAGATTGCAAAATTCGTCCTTCTAAAAGATTATATTGCCTATAGATTATGCGGAGTGCTCGCTGCCGATAAATCGATCGCCACCTTTTCATCATACTTTAATATCCATAGCGGGACCTATTGGGATAAGATGTTGGCTCTTTGCAGGGCACCTCGATCAACATTACCCGATCTGGTCGAACCGTGTACCGTTTTGGGAAAATTGTCGAAAGCATATCGTATTTCGAGAAACTATGCCGATTGCATGGTCAATACCGGTACGCTGGATCATTTTGCTGGCATGATCGGAACGGGTAACATTACCGAAGGCATGGTGAGCGAATCTACGGGAACTGTTCTCGGAATCTCGACACTGGTACGCAAACCGTTCAGTGAACGAACGGGAATACCGCTTCATTACGGACCCTTTCACGATACCTACGTATTGCTTTCCGTCGCCGAAAGCGGCGGTTCGGTCTTGCAATGGTTCAAAGATCGATTCATAAAAGACCGATCGTTAGCTGAAATCGATGATTTGATTTCAAGGAAGCAATCGGATTCCCCACTCCTTTTCTTACCCCATATCATCGGTGTGAACGGACCGGAAAATGACAGCAACACGTGTGGGATGTTTTTTGGTATTCGGTCCGAACACGATGAGATTGATTTCGCCAAGGCGGTGATCGAGGGCATTACGATGCTTTTCGCCCGAAACGTTGAAGCGATGCGACATGCCAATATCAAATGCAATAAAATCATTTCAACCGGAGGCGGGGCGAAATCATCACTCTGGTCACAAATGAAAGCTGATTATACCGGATTATCAGTGGTAATTCCCGAGGAGAAAGAATCGGCTTGCTTCGGATCTGCAATAATCGGCGCGGTCAGCAACCGTCGTTTCTGCTCGTTCACCGATGCTATCAAGAACGTTGTCGTATGGAAGGGAGAATTCACAAGCAAGCAAACTCCTGTTCATACACAAAAGATGGAAGCCTTTTCACGGATGTATCGGATCATGGTGGAACAATATTCGAAATGACACAACATGGGGCTTTGGGAAACCCAAAGCCCTCATTGATTGATTATTCGCCGATAATCTGGACTTGCACGGTGCGAGGCCTGGCGCGAATCTGATCCCAGTCTACGAAATAGACATAACCAAATTCGCCGAGATCCAGTTCGCCATCGACAATGACGATGCTTTCAGAACGCCCGAAGATTACCGATCGCAGGTGAGCTTCGGTATTAAGGCTGGTCCATTCGCCTTCTTCGCCGACGCTCATGGCAAATTCAATGTGTTTTGGACCCGGATGCATGTATTGGCCTTCTACTCTGCAAGTCGGGACCAATTTTTCCATGATATTGCACAAATCTTGCTGTAAAAACTCCAAGTCATAGTATGTCTTGTCATGGGAACATTCCTGCGTCATGACCGAGCAGGTGGTATGGTGCGAATAGACGATACAGATACCCTGCTTTACTTGGGATTTTTTTAAGATTTCTTTCACCTCTTTCGTAACATCATGGAACGTTGGATGGCGTCCGGCAGACTGCACTTTGATGCTTTCCCGATACACTTTCATGTTTAACTCCTCTTTATTTGCTATTTCTATCATCCCAAGCGGTTCTCACCGCTTTTATCATCTCATTTACCAGACTATATTTGTCTACGGCCTTAGCGACGCCACTGGAAGAACCGGTGGCATCGGCACCCGCCCGGATCACATCATAGACATCTTTGCCCCCGCTGATTCCTGCGGCTACCAATACCATTATCTCGCTGTCGATCGACTTGACAGCGTCCACGGAGGCTTGCACATATTCCATGCCGCTCGTTTTGCCCGTCCCTATCAGTTCGGTCGGTTCGGCTACGATAATGTCCGGGCGGAGTAATGCGATCGATTTTGCCTCGGCGATAGTATTGGCACAGACGATGGTCATCAAACCGACCTCTTCTGCCCGTTCTATAATTTTCCTAAGCACATCAAAATACACTGGTTTCTCCGAATGATTGAGCATCACGCCTTTTGCTCCCGCGGCCTTGATGGACTCGGGGAGAATATCTGCCAGCCCGCGGCCGATTCCGATCTGATCCATGTGGGGGGCGAATACAAAGATGTTCGATGTTGATTCGGCGACCGTTCGGATGTCGACATACGGCGTGGTATAAATTATCTGCACATCGTGTTCGGCTGAAGCAGCGTCGGCAATTTTGGCCAATGAAAGTATCTGTTCTCCATAGAGATACGATTTAGGGCCTATTTCAAAAAAGGGAGGATGAAGTGCCTTTTCTTTGAGCATAGTATATTCCTTTTCAATTCATGTGTCTCTTTGTGCATCCTATCATTACTTACGGAATTGTCAATATATTTCGTCTTTTACTTTCGTTTTAATAAGAATTTCGTAAATATTTATACTATTTCCTGTGTTCGCAAACATTATTTTGATAATATCGAATTCTTCCGCTATACTTGCTGCAGGAGTCCGTGATGACCACATATGATATTTCAAAATTAAACACTCGCAGACAAAAAATCCTAGAATCGCTGGGACGTGAAGGAATGGTACGAGTTGTCACTCTGAGCCAAACATTGGGAGCAAGTGAAGTAACGATTCGCAACGATCTTGCAGAACTGGAACGCGGCGGGTTCCTTGAAAGAATTCCGGGCGGGGCTCTTCAGACATTGAAAAATTATTACAATATGGATTTCCAGCAACGAAAACAGCAGAATTCAGAAGAAAAACAAGCGATTGCCACCAAAGCGGCAGATCTGGTATTTGACGGAGAAACCCTGCTCATAAATTCAGGTACGACTACTTTCTTCACCTCACTCGAGCTCAAGAAATGCAAAAATATAAAGATCGTCACGAATTCATTGACCATCGCCACTGAACTCGGAGGAATCCCTACCATCAGAGTGCTGCTCCTCGGCGGGCAATTGAACGCACAGTATTCATTCACATACGGGGATGACGCTATCGCCCAGCTGAAAAAATACAAAGCGGATAAGCTTATTCTTTCCGTAGATGGAATAGATGCCGATAAAGGGCTAACCACGTATCACGCCGAAGAAACAGAGTTGATCAGACTTATGATCGAACGAGCGAGGAGTACCATTGTCGTCGCCGACTATTCAAAGGTCGGCCACGAAAGTTTCAGTTATCTCGGTCCGATTGAGGATGCCGACTATCTGGTCACGAATAGAAATGGCAACAGCGATCAATTAAGAAAGATTGCTGAGCGAAAAGTTGAAGTAATCAAGATATGAGAATCATCAAATTCCTTGTTCACGATAAAAATCAGCCATGTAATCCAAACCGGCCTGCCGGACGTGAGGCGCCTTCCCCACGCAGCCGAATTCAACAATGAGAACGCCTACCACTTCCTTCACTCCCGCTTTCACCGCATCGACCACCATGCGTACCGCTTCCGACCCAATGGTCCCGAACATGGCGGTGTCCATGATTGGCGACAGGAACATTCGAGGATCAAAAGCACTCTTGTTTTGTTGCATCAGATGCCACATGTTTCCAAGAAGCCCGTCGCTTTGCAATTCTGTCTTTGTCAGGAACAACTCTCTCAGGTTTCGTGTGACCGCAAGCCTGATATCCGTATCCACATTGATTTTCCCGATTCCCAGCGTCGCGACCTCTTTTAATTGTGCCAACGGGATTCCGTGAGCATTTTTGATCTCACCGCCGAGAGCATTGATCTCTTCAACCAAATAGGTGGGAACAACAGAAGATCCGTGGCTTACCAACACTCCAAATATCCCGGCATGACGCAGGCATTCCTTTATTGCTATGGCAATCTCTTTGCGCACCAAGGCATTTGCCCCTTTGTTTGCACCATGCTTGGTGCCGTAACTGATCGCCAATGCATCGACTTTCGTCTCTTTGAAGAACGTAATGGCATCAAGGGGATTCGTATAGGTGCTATGAGCGGAATGGATATGGTCTTCGGTACCTGCCAGCACACCCAATTCGCCTTCGACAGTGACTCCTCGTTCATGGGCAAACTTGACCACTTCCCTGGTCAATTCGATATTTTCTTTGAAGGGAAGCGATGAACCATCGATCATCACCGAGGTGTATCCTCCATCGATTGCAGCTTTCACGCTTTCGAAATCTTTCCCATGATCTAGATGTAGGACAATCGGGATACTGGCATGCTCTGCGGCTTCATAGACCGCCTTCGCAATATTTCTGGCCCCTTTCTTCTTATCTTCTAGCGTAGCGTTGAGAAAATCGCTTTTACCACCCATGAATCCGTTGGCCAGATCGGCACCTTGCAAAATTGCAGGAGCGCGGAACATCTGGTGGACTTCGATCACTGCCTGAGCTTGAGCTACCATATTCACATTGAACGCACCCTGAGCATATCCGAGTCTGTCGGTGACCTCTAATAATGGTCGAAGCGGAATTACTGCCATATCCATACCTCCGCGGTTTTTCTATTTTTGGATTAATAACACTAACGATACTACTTGAATGAGGGCACAATGTCCAATACTTGAGAAGATTCCATAATTTTTAATTGTGGAAATCCAATTTCACTTGATTCGGATCTTCTTCACGTTCATCAAGAGATGCAATCTAATCCGATTGCGCATGCTGCTGGATAGTATCGTGATTACCTTTCATTTTAAAACATATCAAGATAGTAAATAGTCTCATCCATTTTACCCTCTTTATCTCCTATTTCTTTATCAGATAGTAACAAAAATTTAGGTAAAAATTTATTTATTGCATTTGTTCGCCAGTTGCCCTATCCTATTAGTAATGTCATTTCATGATGGAGGTAGAAATGAAAAAGCTCATTGTTCTGATGTTGGTTTTACTTTCTGCCGCAACACTATCCGTATTTGCACAAGGAGTACCTGAAGTTGCAGTAAAACCAGTGGTATTGAAAATGTCCGAAGTCCATGCCGAAGGGTATCCGACTTCGCTGGCAGATCACGAATTTGCCCGTTTGGTAAATGAACGCACCAATGGACGAATACAAATCGAGGTGTATACCGGAGGGACGCTGTACGCTCAGGAAACCGGAGCGATCGAAGCGTTACAAGTTGGAGATCTTGCTTTCGCCAGGGTTTCAGCATCTCCGGTAGCGAGTTATGTTCCTGCCCTGAATGCGATCCAGATGCCATATCTTTACAACAACAGCGCTCATATGTGGGCTGTCCTGAATGGAGAACTCGGGCAGAAAATGCTGGCAGATATTGAAACTTCAGGTTCGGGACTTATCGGCTTGTGCTACTATGACGCTGGTTCACGATCATTTTATCTGACTAAGGCAGTCCATAAAGTAGCTGACATGGCCGGGCTCAAGATCAGGCTCCAGAACAACAAGATGATGGTTCGCATGGTCGAGTTGCTGGGAGCTACCGGTGTTACCGGAATCGGTCCGAATGAGGTATACTCGGCGATTACCCAGGGAGTTATCGACGGGGCTGAGAACAACTGGCCGACATACCAGAACATGGGAGACTACGAAGCAGCTAAATTCTATATCCTTGATCAGCACACCAGAGTACCGGAAATATTGCTCGGTTCAACCGCCGTGTTGAAAAAATTGGATCCGGCGGATCTGGAGATTATTAGAAAGGCTGCGAAAGAAACGCAGGAATTCGAAATCGCTGCGTGGGCAAAGAAAGAAGCTGACGCTGAACAGATCGTTCGGGCAGCAGGTGTAACGGTAATTGACTTGACCCCCGAAGCTTTCGCCGAATTCCAAAGCAAGATGGCTCCTCTGTACACTGAATTCGGAGCCCCTTACATGGACTTCATCAACGAAATCAAAGAAATCGGCAAAAAATATTGACCGATTGTTCAGACACGTATGCACAGGGGGACGCCACTCGTTCCCCTGTACTTCTATGTAGGTTGAGGTATTCAGTATGAAGCTGCAGAAACAACCGGAGAGTCCCCTAACGAAATGGTTGAGAGACAATCATCTCATTCCAGATCAGAAACGCATGAAGGGAATAACCATCATTGGCGAGTCGCTTTTGGTAATCAACCATTGGGCTCACAAGATTTTATTGTATATATCGCAAATCGCGTTGGCCATCATGGTGGTGTTGGTTATTTTTACCGTTACTTTGCGATATGTATTCAATACGGGCATCGGATGGGCTGAAGAAGTCCCGGTACTTCTCGTTACATTGTTTGCGTTCCTCGCATGTGCGATCGGAGTCCGCGATCATATGCATATTTCAGTCAACATCATCTACAATCTATTTCCTTACAATGGGAAAGCCAGGAAAATCTTCGATTTCTTTACTGACTTTTGTGTCCTGCTTTGCGGTCTTTTCCTTTTATATTTCGGAACGATCTATGTCCAGCGCCTTGCCGGCTTAACCGGAAGGCTTCCCATGACCGAATGGCCGACATTCATCCAATACTTGCCGGCCCCCATGGCAGGCTTCGTAATAACCTTCGATTCGATTCTGTTTCTAACGGGAGTCCTGAAACGGGACGACCTGCTCTATTCTGAAAAAGAAATCGACTATTCAAAGATGTTGAAAGATCAGAAGATAGATATCCAACAAACGGAGGGCACGCCATGATGAGTACGTTTGGTTTGGCAACACTGGTCCTTTTCGTTGGGTTTTTCCTGTTGTTGTTTCTTAAAGTTCCGGTCACATTCTCATTGCTTATCGCAACGTTGTGTTCTGCACTGGTCAACGGAACCAACCTGACCGTGATGGTGAGGATGATGATCGATGGCGCAAGCAATTTCTCCTTATTGGCAATTCCATTTTTCATCTTGATGGGCGAGATCATGTCAGCGGGAAAAGTCTCCGATAAGATCATTGATTTCGCGAATCTCATCGTAGGTCGGTTTAAGGGAGGTTTGGCGTACGTCAACTGCGTCGACTCCATGTTATTCGGAGGAATCTCGGGATCAGCCGTGGCCGATGTGTCTTCGTTGGGATCTGTAGTGATTCCCTTGATGGAGAAACAGGGATATAGTCGTGAATTTTCAGTTGGGCTTACGGTGGTCACTTCATGTCAGGGGGTGTTGATTCCTCCGAGTCATAATATGGTGATCTACGCATTGGCGGCCGGTGGCGGCGTATCGATCGGCAAGATGTTCATCGGGGGAGCTGTTCCCGGAGTATTTTTAGGTTTGTCGATTTTATTATATTGCTTTTTGATGAGACACTATTACAAATTCCCCGGAGGTATCAAAATCGGAGCCGGGGACGCGGTACGTTGGTTAAAATTTTCTAAATCGGTTGATAACCGATGGAAGTACGTAAAACGAGCTGAATCATGGGTAGTGCTTTCCAACCCGCTTTTTAGTTGCGAATTGGGTAAATGCATCCAGATTATTGTGAATGCGGTATTACCTCTTATGATTATCGTCATCATCATGGGAGGTGTCGGTGCCGGTATTTTCACTGCGACTGAGAGCGCTGCCATTGCCTGCCTTTATACTTTCATACTGACCTATTTTGTTTTTCGTACAGCCCGATTGCGTAATTTCGGACATATTTTAAAGAATACGTTGAAGACACTGGCGATCGTATTAAGCTTGATCGCTACTGCGAAAGCATTTGCCTATATGATGACAGATTTGCGAATTCCCGCGATGATCACCAATTGGCTTGTTTCAATCACTGACAACAAATATATTCTGCTGTTCATCATCAACATATTATTATTGGTCCTCGGGTGCTTCATGGACATGGCTCCGCTCATCATGATCATGACTCCCATCTTGCTTCCGGTAGTTACCAACCCGATCATCGGGATGAACCCGATCCATTTCGGAATCATGTTGATATTCAACCTCGCGGTAGGCCTTTGTACTCCACCTGTAGGTAGTGCGTTGTTCGTAGGATGTGCTATTGGAAAGACCTCGTTGGAGAAGACAAGCAAGGCAATGCTAGGGATGTTCCTGGTAATGTTCGCATGCTTGATGGTCATCACCTATGTCCCGTCATTCTCACTGTGGTTGCCGTCATTATTGTTCTAGAAGCAGATCACATCGACCAACTATTCAAAAGGGTCGTTTCCGACCCTTTTATTATCGCTTTCCATCCGCTTCCCATACAAAAAGAACCGGTAGTTCCCCCCTTCACTGTCTTCGGTACCGATGCATCCGATCACGTATCAAGACCCATCCGCTCATACTGTTCAGAAGGAGCATCGTGATAAAGCATCTGCTCAATCATTTTCTTTTTCATTGTAGCAACCAAGGCTTCATCGGAAACCAGATTATATTGTTGATGGGGATCTTTGATTCTATCGAACAGCAGGTCCCCGTATTTCAAATGCCCGTCGTACTGATGGTGTGTTCCATTGGGTACATCCGGAGTATGGGCACAAATTCTCAACACAGGGACATTATCGCAGTAATCAAGTCCTGTATAGAGCATGGGTTCCACCATCTTCAGCTCGCGTTTGGTAAATAGCGAAGCCAATCTAGTCGGCATGAGCGTGTATTCAAACAACTTCATGTTGTCCCGGGCACTCCTGAAATA